>ENA-ORNB01000018-ORNB01000018.1-human-gut-metagenome-genome-assembly--contig:-NODE-18-length-207792-cov-24.211893_pt1 | contig 207792 bp, 164 predicted proteins | sample MGYA00242112_ERZ509016 | MGnify/ENA primary metagenome ERZ509016 (study PRJEB26280, sample SAMEA2338705) | human gut metagenome | biome: human gut; feature: human-associated habitat; material...
CCTACTTATCGCAACTACCTGTTTTACTTATCGCAACTAGTTTGCAACGTTACACGGGTTTCTCTGTTCAAGAATGGGTACGGCTTTATTACGATGAGGGGTAAAACCGGAGAAGGGGCTGCCATGGAGCTGAAGAATCTGCCTGTGCCAGCATTCGGAACATTTTGGATTTCCGCTTCACATCCAGCTAAAATTGCCTGCCTTGTCAGTAGCCAGAAGACGGAGAAACGCCTGGTGAGGGGAGCCGGTATGGTGGATGTAGCCAATGCCAATCCCGGCAAGCAGATTCGCGTCGTGACCGACAGCGGTGTTGTCGAAGGCATGGTTGTGGGGCTGAAGAAGGATGAAGAAACTGCTCCAAATCCTAATCTAATTGGTGGAAGGGATGAGGATCATGATCAGGGTGAGTCGTATCTGGTAGTCAAGACGACTGCCGGAACTCTGGTGGTTCTTTCTCAGGATCGCATCAAACAGATTGAGTTTTCTTCCTTGAATGCTTTGTTGCCCATGCGTGACGTCAAGACTCCTTGCGTCGAATTGGCCTTGGAGAAACCGGTTCCCGGCGCCATTTTGACGGCGACCAGCATTTCTTCGGGGATTTCCTGGATTCCGTCCTACCACCTGGATATGACGAATCCCGGGAAAGCGATCATGTCCGTCAAGGCATCGGTTATGAATGAATTGGTGGATTTGGACGGGGTCAAGCTCGATCTGATTACCGGAGTGCCGACGCTGAAGTATCCCTCGTTGCCTTCACCGGTCGCCATGAAACTTGATTTGAAGGGATTCCTGAATGGACTGGCCGGTTTCGGTAACGGACGGCCGATACCCATGGCTGCGCAGCAGGTGGATTTGAGGGCCAATTTTTTACCGGAAGGTTTTGCGGAGGCTGGGCGGTTTGGCGGGCAGAATCCCTCCGATTCCGTCCGTACGGAGGATTTGTTCTACTACCCCGTAGAAAATTTTACCTGCAAGAGAAATGAGACGGTGACTTTTCCGCTCTTTAGCGGCGAAGTGCCCTACACGCAGGTTTATACGTGGGAAATCCCCAATCAGCGTATTTTATCCCGCTATCAGGGACAGGAGGATTCCGGTCAGGATCCCTCGAGGGATATCTGGCACTGCATTCGTTTGGAGAACTCCTTCAATATGCCCTTGACGACAGGCGTCATTGAGCTGACGACGGGCAATCGCTTTGCCGGACAAGGGATCATTATGTTCACTCCGTCCAAAGAAACGGCAACGGTGCGTCTCAACAAGTCGATGGATATCGTGACTGAGCGTTCCGAGAAGATCATGGAACGCCGTGAGGCGCCGAACAACAAGGATCGCATGCTCAATGTCGTTTACGGAACATTGGAAATCAGGAATTTGTCCGGCAAAGATGTCCCCCTGGAAATTACCAAGAAGGTACTCGGCGTGCCTCAATCCGCTTCTGAAGGAGGCGTTTGTACGACGGAACCCAACTGGACCGGCAGTATCAATCCGAATGGAACAATCAAATGGAACCTGAAGATTCCTTCGGACGGAAAACCGGTGACCGTGAGTTACTTTTACGATTACGTGGAATAAAGTCCGGGGATCTCAGGCTTGAGCGCTGTAGGCAGCCAGTGTCTGGATGATCTCTTCAGGCATAGACTGTTCCATGGCGAATTGCAGGGGGGAAAGCCCTTCTGCCTGCCAAACATTGGGATCTGCTCCGTGCTCCAGCAGAATTTTGATGACTGCCGGGTTGGCACTGTAAACGGCTGCCCATAGGGGAGTGTCTCCGGACGGAGTGGTGTGGTTGATATCCGCTCCTGCCGCAATGAGGAGGCGGACCATTTCCGGGTTGACGTCCGTCCATGTGGCGCGGAAGAGAGGTGTCTCCCCCGCTTTGTTGATCGCATTGACTTTGGCTCCGGCTTCCAAGAGAAGCTGAGCGGAAAGAAGGGCATTGTCGTCCGGCGTACCGGCTACCCAGTGCAATGGCGTGTTTTTCCCGAAATCAAGGCTATTGGGATCGGCTCCGGCAGCTAGAAGAAGTTGGGTCGATTCGGCTCCCCCGGTCATATGCAGAGCCATAACGCCTTCTTCATCGGCCCGGTGTTTGATATCGGCTCCGTATTTGAGCAGTTCGCCGACAATCATGAAGGCATTTTTGGATGCCGCAAGGATCAGAGGCGTGTATCCGCACGAATCCGGGCTATTCAAGGGAACTCCTATTTTCAGAAGGTAAAGGGCGGTTTGCGGAAGATCCATTGCCGCGGCAATGTGAAGGTTGCGGATTTGTCCCCGGGAATTACAGCGTGGTGCATGTACCTGGAGGCTGTTTTTCAGCTGGGTCAGGGCGTCCACATCGTGCTTCTTGTATTCCGGGTAATTGTCGTAATCTCCCCAAGCGTTTTTCTGGATGCTTTCAAGGCGATCGGATATTTCTTCAAGAAGAGAGCTAGTGGAAGCATTGCTGGGGCGCATAGCGCTGGATCATAACGGGTTTCTCCGGATTCTCAAGTGGAAACAGTAGAGCAGAACCAAGCTATAATAAAAAACAGGGTTGCCTGAAAAGGCAACCCTGTGGGAATGATACTGATGCTTTTGTCTCGATTTTAGGCGAAAGCCTTGATCAGGGACTGGCGCATGGCTTCGAGTTCCTTGGGCAGCTTGGAACCGACCTTGTCGAAAAGTTCGGTTTGGCTTGCCAGTTCAGCCTGCCATTCGCTCTTGTTGAGCTGCATGTTGGTGGCGAACGTTTCTTCGGAGTAATCGAGGCCGGTCTTGTCGAGTTCGGCATAGGAAGGGGAAACACCGAGGGTGGTTTCCGTTCCTGTTGCCTGGCCCTTGGCGCGGCGAAGGATCCAGTCGAGAACGCGCATGTTGTCGCCGAAGCCCGGCCAGATGAAGTTGCCGTCCTTATCCTTGCGGAACCAATTGACGTTGAAAATCAAAGGCGGGTTTTTAACGGTCTTGCCCATGTCAAGCCAGTGTTGCCAGTAGTCACCGACATGGTAGCCGATGAAGGGAAGCATGGCCATCGGGTCGCGGCGAACCTGACCGATCTGGCCAAAGGCTGCTGCGGTCATTTCGGAACCCATCGTGGCTCCGACATAGACACCGTGTTCCCAGCTACGGCTCTGGAAGATCAGAGGCATCGTGGTGGCGCGGCGACCGCCGAACAGAATGGCGGACAGGGAAACGCCTTCCGGATTCTGCCATTCGGGATCAATCGTCGGGCACTGGTAGGCGGGAGCGGTGAATCGGGCGTTCGGGTGAGCGCACTTGCGTCCGCAGTCCGGAGTCCAGTCATTACCCTGCCAGTCGATGGCGTGAGCGGGAGCTTCTCCGTCCATACCTTCCCACCAGACATCGCCGTCGTCGGTCAGGCCGACGTTCGTGAAGATGACGTTCTTCTTGATGGTTTCCATGGCGATCGGGTTGGTCTTGTAAGACGTGCCCGGAGCTACGCCGAAGTAGCCGTTTTCAGGATTGATGGCGTGGAATGTGCCGTCTTCATGGGGCCAGATCCAAGCGATGTCGTCACCGACGATAGAGGTTTTCCAACCGGCTTCACGATAGGAAGCGGGGGGAACAAGCATGGCAAGGTTGGTTTTGCCGCAGGCAGACGGGAAAGCACCGCCGACATAAACTTTTTCACCCGTGGGGGATTCGATGCCCAGGAGCAGCATGTGTTCGGCCATCCACTTGTTCTTACGAGCAATGGAAGAAGCGATGCGGAGAGCAAGGCACTTCTTGCCGAGCAAAGCGTTGCCGCCGTAACCGGAACCGAAGGACCAGATTTCCTGGGTTTCAGGGAAGTGGCAGATGTATTTTTCTTCGTTGCAGGGCCAGGAAACGTCAACTTTACCGGGTTCCAGCGGGGAACCGACTGTGTGGAGGCAGGGAACGAACGTACCGTAGCCGTCGCGCTTCGGGTTGCCGCCGCCTTGGGTTTCGTCTTCGAGGCGCTTGAGAACTTCAGCGCCAACCTTGGCCATAATGCGCATGTTCACGACAACGTAGGGGCTGTCGGTGATTTCGATGCCGATTTTGGCGAGGGGGGAATCAAGCGGGCCCATGCAGAAGGGGATGATGTACATGGTACGACCCTTCATGCAGCCTTTGAAGAGGCCGCGGAGAGTTTCCTTCATCTTGACGGGGTCTGCCCAGTGGTTGGTCGGGCCGGCGTCTTCTTCCTTTTCGGAGCAGATGAACGTCCGATCTTCGACGCGAGCAACGTCGGAAGGGGTGGAACGAGCCAGGAAGCAGCCGGGGCGTTTTTCCTGATTCAGTTTGATAAATGTGCCCTTTTGGACCATCATTTCGCAAAGTTCATCATTTTCTTCTTGAGAACCGTTGCACCAATAGATGGAGTCGGGCGTACAAAGTTGGGCGATTTCTTCGACCCACTTCTTAGCAGCTTCGTGAGTGGTACCAGTCAATTTCATGGCAAACCAAGGATAAACCTTTTTTTCGGTTTTGGCAAGCTTGCGCTGTTGACCTATTGTGGCATCATATCGGGAAGCTATGTCGTCCGATGTGTATTGTCTTGCAGCAGAAGAGCAAGAGATGGCTGCCGGAGTTTTTCCTCCGGGACGGATTCAGGCAACAGGCTTGTTTTTCCGGTCTGAGATACCCAATCTGGCACGGAAGAGGTACCAGAGTTTTTGGAAAGTGTTCAGACGGTACCTTTTGGCATAGATGTGGAAGCCGTCGGTTTGCATCTTGGCGAGGATATTGCCGTAGATGAGAGCCATGGCTTGTGCCGGAATGAGGGCGTTACGGTCCTGTAGAGACAGGCGGTTGTAAAGGTCTTCCGCCTTCTGGAAAAATTGTCCGGCAAGTTCTGCCTCGTATTGGAGAAGAGCCTGGAGGTTGGGGGAGTGGATACCGTTGGCGATGTCCTGGATGGTGTATTGGAATCGTTTCAGGTCTTCTTCCGGAAGATAAATCCTGCCGTGCCGATTATAATCTTCAGAGATGTCGCGGATAATATTAACCATCTGCAAGGCATGTCCCATGGCGATGGCATAGGGGAAAGCGGCTTCGGTGGCTCCCAGAATGCGTGCGCTTGTCAACCCGACGCAAGAAGCGACGCAGTAGGTATATTCAAGCAGTTCCTCCCGGGTTTTGGGCTGGACGGGATTGATGTCGGCACGGCATCCCGCGATGAGTTTCATCATCGGGGTGATGTCCAGATCCAGTTCGGAGATGAGGCGGGCAACGTCTCCTTCCAGTTCATTGAGATCAGAGGCGTTACCATTGACGACCTGCTCCCAGCGGTCCAGGGCGGCATGACGTTCTTCCGGCGTCATGCCAGGTTCGTCCACAATGTCATCGACAGTGCGGCAAAAGGCGTAGAATTCCGCCATGTGGCGGCGTTCGGTTTCTGGGAGGTCAATCAGGGCGAAGGCCAGGTTGGATTGGGCCTTGCGGGTAATTTCTGCGGCTTGGGACATGGACGAAGGACTCAGGGGATAAGTCCCCAATGGCTTGTAAAGGGCCACAGGGCAAAGGCAGCCGGGCCGACGATATTGTATTGTGATACAGGTCCCCAGTAACGTGAGTCGAGTGAACTCGTTGTGTTGTCACCGAGGGCTGCATATTGATTGAGGAGAGGATTTTGCCGGTTTTCCTTCAGGCGGAGAGATTGCCCTTCTGCCAGGAAGCATCGAATGGGCAGGTTGGTTCTGGCGTCAATGATCTGAATGACGGGATTGTAACCGACAGGATTATAGGGAGGTTTGCAGGCTTCGACTCGGCGGATGGTCCATGAATCGGGATTTTTACCGTTGATCAGGAGATTTGGACGGTTAATGGTAAGGGTTTGTCCGGGCAGACCGCAGAGGCGCTTGACGTAGTGGGTGGCATTGGCCTGGTCTCCGGTATAGGACTTCAGGGGAATGATTCCGTTGGTGTTAAAGACGAAGACTTCTCCCAGTTTCGGTTTGCGGAAATGATAGGATATTTTGTCCACCAGGATGAGATCCCCCGCATCAATGCGGGCCTTGATGATAGTTTCGCCAGGAGTGAAAGATGCGAATTTGGTGCCTTTGGTGCGGACAAAGTATTCGGAGACTTCATTTTGAGCCGATGGGATATCAATGGTTGCCCCAGTGTTAAAAACGATTGTCGTACGTGTGAAGAGAAGCCATTTGGTGGACTGGCGGTAACCGACAATGGTTTGGTGCGTATCGGCTTTTTCGTCAACGTAGGAACTTCCCAGAGTGACGGCATCGGCAAGGCGAGTCAGGATGCCCGGTTCTTCATCGCAGGAGATTACGCGGATGCCGTTGAGCGAAGGATACATGGATCCGGTCGGGATGCGGAAGGGTTGGACGATGTAATCTTTGATGCCGAGGAAGATGACGAGAATGACAAACAGGACTTCCACGTTTTCCGCCAAAGAGGATGTGGAGGATCCGGGCAGAGCGTCGATGACTGTTTCAAGTTTGTTGGCATCAGTGATGGACTCTTCCTTGTTCCAGACGAGGAGGCTGGCTTTCAGCTTGGAAATCATCCCTTCAATATGCCGGATTTTTTCGGCAGGCAGAATATCCCTCTTGTAGTTGACGTATTTGGTTGCTCCGTTGCAAATAAGCAAAGCCTTCCTTCTCCATTTCGGTAAAAACCACGCCAGGCAATAGTCGAGGATAAAGTTGATGATTTGACGGAGAAAGGTCACGATGCGATGATGTGGGATGCTGGAGAAAGATAAAAGCACAAATTTCTGTCAAGGCAATCCCATCTTTCCCGGATTGAGAATATTTTGAGGATCGAGAGCGCGTTTTAGTCGGCTATGGAGTTCAAAGACCGGGGAACCGACTGCTTCCGGAAACCATTTGGCTTTGGCCAATCCAATGCCATGTTCCCCTGTAATGGTGCCTTCATGGGCAAGCACCCATTGGAAAAGGCGGTCGACGCAGGAATCCGCCTGTTTTTTTTGTTCGGGTTCTTTGTAGTTTTCCACCATGATATTGGTGTGGATGTTGCCGTCGCCGGAGTGGCCGAAACAAGCTATTTGCATACCGGTTTCCCGTTGAAGGCTTTGGCAGAATTCGACCAATTCGACGAGGCGGGAACGCGGGATGACAATGTCTTCATTGAGTTTCGTCATTCCGGTAGCTTTCAGACTGTAAGAGAATTCCCTGCGCAGCTGCCAGATGTTTTCAACGGCTTCTTCCGAAATGGCTTGGTCGATTTTGATGGCGCCGAGATTGTGGACGAGTTGCCGGATTTCACGGAGTTCCTGTTCGAGTCCGGCTTGCCGTCCGTCGATTTCTACAATGAGATGCCCCCGGGCTGTGGAGGGCAGGGCGTCGGAACGGAGGTACTCTCGTGCGGCGTTGAGGGTGAAGCTGTCCGTAATTTCCAGAGCGGATGGCAGGTGACCGGCATTGAGAATATCCTGGACGGCTCGTGCGGCCGTGGGGAAGGAATCGAAGCTGACGCTTAATGCCATGCGTGCCTGAGGATGGGGAATGAGGCGCAGGGTGGCTTCCGTGATGATGCCGAGCATTCCCTCCGAACCGATGAACAGGGAGGTAAGATCGAAGCCTGACTTGTTCTTGTGCGTTCGGCCTCCGCACCGGATGATCTCCCCATTAGCGAGGACGACGGTAAGGCCGAGGACATAGGCACGTGTGACGCCGTATTTGAGACATCTGGGGCCACCGGCGTTTGTTGCGATGTTGCCGCCGATTGTGCATTCTTTCCGTGATGCGGGGTCGGGAGGATAGAACCACCCGGCTGCATCGGCCTGGTTCTGGAGGTCGGCTGTGATGACGTTGGGCTGGACAACGGCGACCCCATCTTCCGGATTAAGTTCCAGAATACGGTTCATGCGTTCCATGGAAAGGAGGATGCCTCCTCGTATGGGAACGCATCCTCCAACGTAACCGACGCCTCCCCCCCGAGCTGTTACGGGAATGGAGGCCGCCGATGCGATTTGCATAATGGAAGAGATTTCCTGCGTACTACCGGGCAGGACGACTGCATCCGGCATGCGGGAAGCGTACCATTTGTCTCCGGATCGGGCTTGCCGGGCATCATCGTCGGTGAGGACGGCGGCGTTGCCGAGCAAGGATCGGAGTTCGTCAATCCAGCTCATGTTTCCGGGGCGGAGTGGATTATTTGAGAACAGGCGCAGTGAAATTTTCGGGACGGTGGAAGTCCGGTTCGCCATTGAGGTCGTCCGTAGTTGTCAGGAAGAGTTGTTCCGGACTGTTGAGGATGAAGGCGGCTGCCAGTTTGCAATGGCGGATGTCAACGCCGGTCAACGATGCAAGAGGGATTTTAGCCATGGTTGTCCAGGCTCCGTCTTCTCCGGTGTAGAGGGTCTCTATTCCTTGAGGAGCAGGGATATTGTCGTTTTTCGTGCGGACGTCGGAGAAGGCGCAGGCCCACCATGCTCCATTGGGGGCGAGGTTGAACTCCCAATAATTGGTGCTATCATCGGCAGCCATGAACCATTCGGCAACATCGTATTTCCAGAGCTCTTCCTGGAATTGGCCCGGCCCGGATTCGGGATGGACGGTGCAGGGTGTTTCTCGGGAGGCGAGGAACCACAGGTCGGTTCCGTCTGTGGCAAAGCAGTATTGAGCGGAGGGATCAACGTCAAAACCGAACCAGTCGTTGACGATTTCTTGGCGGGGAAGTTCGGCGAGGCGTTCAAACGAACCGGGGAAAGCCCATTGGTGCACGATGATTTGCATGCTGTTACCATGGCGCGTTCTTTGCGTATAGGTCAAGCATGATGTGCGCAAATCGTTGTGGATTCCTGACATTCACCCTGATATAAAAAGAGTGGCAATGAAAATTTATGACCAGAATCCGATTTCTCTCAGTGACGGCATGCAACGTCCTGACTACGGTGTTGTGTTCATTGGCGGGTTTGGCGACAAATGGCTGGGGATTATGCATGGATTGTGGCGACGATTTGACGGCTTTGATGTCCCCGGAAGCTGGGTTTCCGGATATTACCACTGGGATGGAGATGGCTGGGGGCTGGCTGGTGACAGATGCGATCGCATTGCCTTTGATCTGGAACGGCTGCTGGATCGTTTTCCTGAAACGCACCTTGTCCTGATTGGCCATAGCTACGGAGGGAGCGCTTCCATGCAGGTAGCCCGGCTTTTACAACATGATGCATGCCGGCTGGACGTGCTGACCATTGATGCGGTGAGTCGTCGCCAGACATCGGATCGGGCGCAGGGTGTCGGATTGTGGATTAATACGTATTTATCCCGAGGAGGAGGATGGCTGGATATCGTTCCCCGTATAGGTGGGAGATGGGGGGAATGCGAGGAGGCCGATGTCAACTTGGCCTATGACGGTACCATTTGCGTACCCGGTCGCGGGTTGCTGTATTCCCACCGGGATCCCGCAAGTATGATGGATGAGTCTCCTGTAGGCGATGCCAGCCCGGTGGAAATGCTGGCGGCAAGAGTGATGTCCGGTACTCGGCAGGTGAACGAAGAAGATTGAATAAAAGGAGGACAAGAGATGAATGACGATATGAAATCATTGCTTGACAATGAAGATCTTAATGAAAAAATTTTCTTCCCGGTGACATATGAAATGGAGAATTCCTACCCGGTTCGGGTGGATGACACCTGTACGTTGCACTGTAAATATATCTGTTACCCCGGAGTAAAGAGAGCTGTCGTTATATTTTACGGGAACGGGGAATGTGCCGAAAGTTATGCTGAATCCGAATTAGTCGAAGAGATTACCAGAGCCGGTAGCTGGAATTGTTTCATTGCCGAGTATCGCGGCTACGGGATGTCGACCGGCAGGTTGAATATTGTCAATGTGCTCAGCGATGCCGGGAAGGTGATGGAGGCCGTGGCGCAGGAAGGAAACGGGAAAATTGTCGTTTTTGGCCGGTCTCTGGGTGGATTCTCGGCCATTCAGAGTATCTCCTGTTGTCCGGGAGTCTCCGGGGTGATCCTTGAAAGCGCCTATAGTTGCTTGTCGGACTTCATTGCCAAACGCTGGCCGCTGACGAACAACGAAAAGCAGGGACTTGATGATTTTTTCAATTACCCGGAGAAGGTAAAGGATTATCACAATCCTGTCTTGCTGATTCATGGATTGCGAGATACTTTAGTACCTTTTCGGCATTGCACGGCTCTTCGTCAATTGTTCGAGGGACGCTCCGAGAGGGTGATCATGTTTTCTGCCAGAGGAGGGCATAACAATGTCTTTCAGATGAACTCGGAAAGTTATCTGGGGCATGTCCGACGTTTTCTCAGGTTCGTGGGCTAGGCTGCCTATTCTGTATAATAGACGGGGTAATCGTCAGACATGATGAAACGGATATTGTCCCAGAGCTGGACGAAATGAGGCCAAAGCATGTAAACCACCCATGCCAGGACGCCCAGGATTGCAATTCCCAGAATGGCGGATATCAGGATCCAGTTCCGGGCATTGCGCGAATATTTTTGCGCAGCCTCCCAGTTATTATCGGCAAGGGCTTCGTTGCATTTTTTCGCTTCCCGGATGGCGAAAAAGGCCGTTGGAAAAAGGAAGAGGCTGACGAAAATCGCCGGAACCAGGTGAGACTTGATCGTTGATGGATGGATATTCCTGTTCATGGCGTTTGCCTGTATATCTATCCGAAAAATCCCTCTTTTGCAAATAAGGATTGCGAACAGGAAAAACTGTGTCAAAAATAGCCGCGCCTTCCAACTTATCCTTATATGAAAATTATCAGTGGTACTGCACACAGGGAACTTTCCGAGAGCATTGCGCAGCATGCTGGGACACCGTTGACCGATGTGACGGTCAATACGTTTCCCGATGGCGAAAGCTGGGTTAAAATCAACGAAAACATTCGCGGGAAGGACGTCTTCCTGATCCAGCCGACCTGCCCTCCGAAGACCAACCATAACCTCATGGAACTTTGCGTCATGGTTGATGCCGCTCGTCGGGCTAGCGCCGGTCGCATTACGGCCGTTATTCCGTTTTTTGGCTATGCTCGCCAGGATCGCAAGGATCAGCCCCGCGTTCCCATTACAGCCAAGTTGGTGGCGAACCTGCTGACGGCATCAGGCGTAGACCGTGTATTGACGATGGATTTACATGCTGCCCAGATTCAAGGGTTTTTCGATATCCCCGTCGATCATCTGTATGCCAAGCCCGTCTTGATCAAACACTTGCGCGAACACTTCATGCAGGATATGCAGAATCTCGTCGTAGTCTCTCCCGACGTAGGAGGCGTCAAGACTGCCCGAAGCTATGCTATGGCTCTGGGTGCTCCCCTCGCCATTGTGGCTAAAAACCGCGTCAATGCAACGCAAGTGGAAGCGATGAACGTCATTGGCGATGTTGCCGGCCGCAATGTCCTGCTGGTGGATGACATGACTGAAACGGCCGGGACTCTTTGTGCCGCCGCCAAGATTCTCAAGGAACACGGTGCCCAGCGCGTTTTCGCCTGTGTGACGCACGGCGTGCTTGGAGATATGGCTCGCGAACGCCTTGCCAATTCCGAAATCGAACGCCTGCTGACAACCGACACCGTACCTCAAGCCAAAGGGGATAAGGTGGACACTGTCAGCGTTGGCAATCTGCTCGCTCAGGCTGTCAGACGCATTCATGACGGAGAATCTGTATCATCTTTGTTTGACTTTTAATCGAATCTGGTGCAGATTCCTGCCCCCGGCCCGGTCGCAACTGCGGGCGCGGATCATTTAATCGGCGGAATTCTGCACCGAACCTGACGTCGAAAACAACTTAACTCCAACGATCGATCTTATAATAACATGGCTACGACTCATACTCTCAAAGCCGAAACGCGCACTACCATCGGTTCCGGCAAGCTGAACCAACTTCGCAAGTCCGGTCTTGTCCCGGCCGTGGTGTACGGTGTCGGATGCGACAATGTCAATATTCAGGTGAATGCCCGCGAATTTGCCCAGATGCTTTCCGAAGCTTCTTCCGCCCATTTCCTGGTTGACCTTCAGATTGACGGTACATCCAAGCTCTCTCTTCTGCAGGAAGTTCAGCACAACGCTCTTACCGGCGAAGACATGCACATCGACTTCCTTGCCGTGAATGATAATACGGACATCAATTCCGTTGTTCCGATCGTCCTTGTCGGCGAAGCTGCCGGAGCTGCCCAAGGTGGCCTTCTCGACCAAACGATGCACGAATTGCACATCCACTGTAAAGTGAAGGATTTGCCCGAAGTGATCGAAGTAGACGTGACTTCCCTGGCTCTTGGCGGGGTTCTCCGTCTTGCCGATGTCAAACTGCCTAAGGGTGTGACTACTCCCGTTCATGGTGATACCCCTGTTGCCGTTGTGGAAGCTCCTGCCGGTAGTGAGGAAGAAGAAACTCCGGCTCCGGCCGCCGAATAAATCGGAAATATTCCAATTTTACAAGCCTGGGACTGTTTTTACAGTTCCAGGCTTTTTCTTGTGGCGTCATGACGGTTTTTTTGTATAGTAGTCTATCACAAACTACCAAAATTATCATCTACGCTATGAAACGTTTCGTCCTGCCAACACTTCTCCTTGCGACACCTCTGGTTTTTGCCGATGAAATCCACATGGTGGACGGTACTGTTTACAAGGATTGTACCATTGAATTGGAAACACCCAAGGAAGTATCATTTGTGGTCCCCATTAGTAAAACCATCAAGGATACCAAGACGGTGGCCCGTGATCAGATCAAGGAAATTATCAAAAGTACGCCTGACGAGCTTGAACTGAGTAAGCTTGAACGCCGTTATGACCAGCCGGACTCCTTGACTCCCGATGTCGTCAAGGAAGGCAAGGAAGCCTTGGACAAGTTTGTCGAAAAATACCCCAAGTCTAAGAAATTAGAAGAAGCCAAGGCGTTGCAAAGCAAACTGGGAGATATTCTCAAGAAGAATGAAGAAGCTGCAGCCAAGGCGGCAGCCGAAGCCAAGGCCAACGAACCGACTGAGGAGGAAATGCTCCGATTCCGTTACGACATCGAGGCCAATCGTCTCCTGGATTCTATGAAGGCTCATGTCAAGGCTCAGGATCCCTATGCCGCTATGCAGGTTTTTGACAACCTGAAGCAGAAGTATGCCGGATCGAAGGCTTTTGTGGAAGCTTATCCGGTAGCTGCCCAGATTGCCAAGCAAATGAAGGTGAATCTGGCCAAGATGATCAAGGAAGGTGAAGCCCGCAAGGATGCCGAGGATAAAAAGGAACGCGCACAGGATGCAAAGGCCAGAACTCTGACTACGGAACAGAAAGAAGCCTACCAGAAGAAGAGATCCCTCAAACGCGCCAAAGATGCGGAAAACAAGAAGAAGTACATGGAGTTCGCCACTAAGCTGCGTGAAAAACGCATCCGCTGGTTCAAACCGGTACCGACTTATCTTCCTTCTCTCGAAGATTTGCTTCGCGTAGCGACGGCCGATGCCGACTCTCTTGGAATGGATTTGGCTGAAACCATGCCGGAAGCCGGCAAGGCTACGGATGCTTTCAAGGCTGCCTGGGAAAACGTCGATAACAAGCAGTTTACCGAGGCTAGTGAACAGCTTTCCATCATCCGCAGTACCCGTGTGGATAAGGAATACATTGAAGCTCTTGAAGATGTTATTGTTGCCGGCAAGCAGAAAGAACGCGACGACGCTCGTGCCGCCCGTGAAGCCGAAGCCAAGAAGAGGCTCGAAGAACGCCGCAAACAAACTGAAGAACGCCGTAAAAAGAACAGTCAGCTTAAACAACTTGAAGAGCAGTTCAAGAACAAGAAAGATGGCAAGAAAGGGGAAGAACCTGCTCCTGCCAAGGCTGATGATGCCAAGAAGGATTGATCCGTCAAAGCTCTTGCGGAAACTTTCCGCCTTTCATTTCATGGACATATTTCCCGGATTCCCGGGGGATATGTCCGTTTCCGCTTTTATTGGAGAAGAATATGGTATAAGAAACTCTCATGAGACAGGACGCACGCAAAAGGACGACGGGAGAAACCGATATTGCCCTGGAAGTGAATCTTGATGGAACCGGATGCGGGGCCATTGCTACGGGACACGCCTTTTTTGATCACATGCTCAATCTAGTGGCTCGCCATTCATTGATGGATCTCAAGATCGATGCCCGGGGAGATTTGGATGTCGATGCGCACCATACCGTCGAGGATGTAGCGATTGTCCTCGGCGACTGTATTCGCACGGCTCTGGGTGATAAGAAGGGTATTGTCCGTTATGGATGTGCCTACATACCCATGGACGAAACTCTTTGCCGCGTCGTGATCGATTTGAGCAACCGTCCTTACCTTTCCTTCCGCATCCCCGAAACAGGTCTTCCGGATGCCCCTAACTTTCCGTTGACGCTGTGTGAAGAATTTTGCAGAGCATTTGCCAATAACCTTCGCTGCAATCTGCATGTCGAAGTGTTTTACGGCAGGGATGGACACCACATTGCGGAATCCGTCTTCAAGGGCATTGCCCGTGCCTTGCGGGAAGCCGTGTCCGTCGATCCTAGGACGCGCGACCTTGTTCCGTCCACCAAGGGAACCTTGTAAAGAATCCTTCTATGAAACTCGGCGTTATCGATTATGGAGCGGGCAATCTCAGAAGTGTTTGCAATAGCTTCCGGGCTGCAGGTTATGAAGGTTCCCTGATCCGGTCGGAAGACGACATGGCGGGACTGACCCACTTGGTTCTGCCCGGTGTCGGGGCTTTTGGAGATTGCATGGAGAAACTCCATGCACAGGGACTGGTTACTCCTATTCGTACGTGGATTGAGCAGGACAAGCCTTTCCTCGGTATTTGCATCGGGTATCAGGTTTTATTCGAATCCGGTGAAGAAACGCCGGGAGTGGCCGGACTGGGCATCTTCAAAGGACAGGTGGTACGCTTCCCGGAAATGGGGCTCAAGGTTCCTCACATGGGGTGGAACAGTGTTCAACTGTGCGACAAGCGGGATCCTTTGTGGCGAGGTATGGGAGATAATCCCTATTTCTATTACGTCCACTCTTATTATCCTTGTCCCGAAGATCACGACCTGATTGCCGCGACAACGACATACGGCATTCCCTTTGCCTCCGCAATTCGCTGCGGACGTTTGACGGCTACCCAATTCCATCCGGAGAAGAGCCAGCGCCTCGGCATGCTGCTGCTCAAGAACTTCATGAACCTTTGAGCGTTATCCTCTCTTTTTCCCGTCCGGGACGTCAGGAAAAGGCGGAAAGGATAACGTTATGAATATCTTCCGGGCGGACGATATCCGGAGTGCCTGGAGGTGCGATGCAGAGCGGCCTGTCCGGTTCATCGACCAGATCACTGCCGTGGGAACCGCGTACTAAGTTGCCGTTCAAAGGAATAACTTCCAGAAGAGCACGGAATCCCAGCTTTTTTTTCAAGAGGAATGAACCGATATTGAGTTTCGGGCAATGCAGGGAGGGATCCAGGAATAATTCGGCGGGATCATACCCCGGTTTCCGGTGGATATCCACACAACGGGCAAAGTCCGGGGCGTGGATATCGTCGTCCCAGTAATAGTAGGAAAACCATGCGTCCGCCTCGGCAACGGCTACGAGATCGGCATGGCGTTCGGCTGTGACTTGTGGAAGAGCATCCGGATTTACTTGGCGAATGTCGGCGATGCCGGACGTCTCTTTCAACAGACGGATGACCTCCTCCTTCAGTGATTTGTCATTGATGTAAATGTGGGCGGTTTGATGGTCGGCAATGGCGAAAACGTGTGAGGCTCCGCAGTCCAGCATGTCGCGGTTCATTTCGTTCCTGACGGTGATCCAGCCTTTCTTGCGGAACAGGCGGTTCAGGGCGATATCCCGGCGAACGGGGGAGAGCCCGTATTCGCTGAGAACGATGGGGATGACTCCCCGGGTTTCGTAAAATTCGATCAGGTCGGCGGCCAGATTGTCCGCTTCTCTGATGGCTGGACGGGCCTCGGGAGTATCGGGCCCAAAGCGTTGCAAGTCGTAGTCCAGATGGGGGAGATAAACCAGGCTCAAGTCGGGCTTGTAGCGGTTCTCCGTCCAGATGGCTGCCTCGGAGATCCATTTCGAAGAAGGCAATCCTGCCGCCGGTCCCCAGAAGAAGGGGAAGGGGAAACGGCCCAGATCCTTCTGGACGTCTTCCCTCAAGTTCATGGGCGTTGTATAGATATCGAACACTTTGCGCCCATCGGCGGGATACATCGGACGCGGCGTCATGCTCCAGTTGACGTCCGAGTACATGTTATACCACCAGAACAACTTGGCACAGGTGAAATTTTCTCCGAATTTCCGGCGAAGGGTTTCCCATATTTTTTCACCTTGCACCAGTTTGTCGGACTGCTTCCAGAACTGCACTTCGCACATGGTGCGGTGGTACCATCCATTGCCCGTGATTCCGTGTTGCTCCGGAGAGAGACCTGTCAAATATGTGCTTTGCGCTGTGCAGGTAACGGCGGGAAAGGAAGGACGGAAGGAACTCGTTTTCTTCGTGGCGGCCCAGGCGGACAATCGGGGCATGCCGGGCAGAATACGCCGGGAGAGACCGACCAGATCGATAACGGCAACGCGAGGACGGGATGAATCCATGTCAGGAATATGAGGCACGAATGCCTCTTGAGTCCACCTTTCAATTTGTAATATCGCGAAAATGAGTCATCATAACTGGCATGCAACGTCATGATAATCGCCAGACGGACCAGCTCCGTCCCGTCTCCTTCGTTCCCGGCATCGCCCCGAATGCCACGGCATCCGTTCTCGTTTCCTTCGGCAATACGAAAGTGATTTGTGCCGTGACTATTGAGGACGATGTTCCCCGCTGGATGAAGATTCAGAAGGTCGAGGGAGGATGGCTGACCGCTGAATACTCCATGCTTCCTTATTCGACGCTTGATCGCAAGAAACGTGACATTAGTTCCGGCAAGCTTGACGGCAGATCCAGCGAGATCCAGCGCCTGATCGGCCGTTCCCTGCGTGCAGCCGTTGATCTTGTTAAGATCGGACAGCGCACGATCTGGATCGACTGCGATGTTTTACAGGCGGATGGCGGAACTCGTACGGCTTCCATTACAGGGGCTTCCGTTGCTTTGTCCATTGCTCTGAACAAACTTGTCGCTGACGGTAAACTGCCGGAAAATCCCATGAAACGGCTCGTTTCCGCTATTTCCGTAGGTATGCTGGAAGGTACCCCTCTGCTGGATCTCTGCTATGTAGAAGACAAGGATGCCGACGTTGATATGAACCTCGTCATGACTGATCGCGGCGAATTTGTGGAAATCCAGGGATCCGGTGAAGAAGCCGTCTTCACGGAAGAAGAAATGGAAGCTCTTCTCAAGCTGGGACGTCAAGGGATCCGGGAATTGACAGAATTGCAAAGGAAAGCGATAGCAGAGGCGGATCGGCCCGATCCTGAGGCGCTCGCTTCGTTGAAGGATTGTTTTTCGCCTCGTGCGTGATTTTGATAAGAATTGACTTGTCTAAGCGAAGAAATCTTTGTAGCGTAAATGAAATGATTGATGGGTCTTCTCCATGAAGATCCGCACATGAAAACATTCCTTACTAATCCCATGAAAAACACACTCAATACGAGAACCAAGCGGCAGGGTTTCACCTTGATCGAATTGCTCGTTGTGATTGCCATTATCGCTGCGTTGGCATCCGTGTCCTACGGCCCGATCCTCAATCAGCTGAATAAGGGTGACCAGAACATGGCATTGCAGAACATGAAGCAGATCGGTGTCGGTCTCAGTGACTTCTCCAATGACTATGGTGCATATCCCGACGATGAAACGGCAGCCCTGATTCAGGAACGCCAGCCGGATCTCAACTATGGCCCGATGACGGGTGAGTATTCCAATGACTACCTCCGCCAGCTCTTTACCAAGATGGATTCCGAAAAGAACTTCTACTGCAAGCTTCAGGGGGAAATGGGACGTACTCATGAACCCGATGAAAAGATTGCAAACGGCAAGGGCTTGACCAAGGGGGAATGTGGTTTCGCCTACGTGATGAAGGCTAACAAGACCGGGCTTCCCGTTCCGGATACCCGTACGCCTGTTTTGATGACGCCCGTGTTTGAAGTCGGAGCTACCGGCGACGACGTGACATTCGACTTTGACAGTTTCCGTGGCAATGCTTTCGTCCTTCTGCTTGACCAGTCAGTGAACCGCAAGACAGTTGATGAAACGGGAAGCAAGATCCCAGGCCTTTTCCCGGAAAACAAGAGAAAAGGCACCAGCACCGGTGAGAAGTTCATCGTGCTTGCTCCCGAACTCTAATAAATCAATTATTCATTTATCTCTTAACAAGGGATGCGGCAAAGCCATGCCGCATCCCTTGTTTGTTTTTTACTGGAGGGGAAGGAATGAGGGATTATTGAAAATCATGCAAAAATTTATTCCTTCTTGAAAATAAAAACAAACCCATGTAACGATGGCGGTATATAGATGATGAAAATGCATTCCGGACTCATAGCTTGCTTCTTCTGTGCTTTATGGTTGTTTGTTACCCCCTCTCAGGCCGGTATGGGATGGTTGAGCGATGTGCCGGAGGCCTGTCGGCAGGCAAAAGCGCAGCACAAGGATTTGATGGTGGTGTACAAGGGTAGTAATTGGGAGAAGACGGAGGACAGGGATATTAAGAATATGCTTTCCTGCGAAGCTGTGATGAAGCCTTGGACTGATCAATTTGTCCTGCTGGAGCTTTCCCATCCTCAAGCAGGTCAAGATGACGATGCAACGACTCTTCTCATCCTGGCCGATGAAAATAACAGACCGTATTATGCCTTGAATACGTCATCTTTGAAACAAGGGGCATACTGTATATCGGAGGAAATAGGTTTCTCAAAATTAGTTCGAGAGAAAGTGGCATTCCTCTTTTCAAAACTGCCGGAATTGCAAGGAGATGATCGTTTCCGTCTCATGGGAGAAATTCTGCAAATAGTCAATGCGCATGTTTCTGAGGTGAGTCAACCTTATATCGATTGGGTGAGGGAACTGAAAGAAAAAGACAAACAGGATGTCAGCGGTTACAAGAAGTATACAAGACAACAAGGGGAGATATTCAATCAGTGGGCTCAATTTCTGGTACAGTCGAATTCGATCAGGATGGATTGCGACGAACAGGGATTGGATGAGAAAGCAAAGGATGAAAAGATGAAAGCATTGTGGACGTCAATCGTGAACGATCCTCAATTGTCTCCTCAGCTGAAATTGCTCGCTTATTGTCTAGTGGGTATTAAAAGCGAACTAGGCGATATTTTTTCTTTAAAAACGGAACAGGATATGATGTCGGTATCTGAAAAAATTGTCAGGAGGATAGAGGAGATCAGTCCCCGCAGCCGGGAAGCTTATCTATTGGGTAGAAAAATCCCTTCCTTTCTGTTGGCTTATGTTATTTTTACTGAGATGGACGAAATGCTAAAGGCTGGTAAGTATGACGAAATACTTCAGAAATTGGAGGAAGGGGAGAAAAAATTGCCTTGCGATAACAGTATTCGGAGCAATTACATGCTTGTGAGGGGGAAGATTCTTATCATGAAAGGGGAGATGGATGACGGCCTTGCCGCGATAGAAAAAGCGGCGGAGCTGATGGCCTTTTCTGAACGGGGCAGACAGATTGAGGGATATTTGTTCAAATTCCGAGAGAATAGAGAGCTGATTTTGGAGCTTTTGAAAGAAAAACAACAAGGAAATTCTTCAAGAGAACAACAGCTTAAAGAGTTGTTGTTTATTATGGTGAACATGGAATTTATGATACCCTTGTAAGTAAGTCCCGATTAAAGCTGTTCCATCATCGCGAGGACTTCTCGAAGTTTAGCTGCGGGTTTTGACTTGAGGAGCCGGGGGAATTTGTTGCTCAACAGGATGTAGTCACCGTTGCGCGTCAACATGAGGCGTTGCCCGCTGATTTCCACTTGGGAAATTTGCGCACGGGAGGCCAGGATTTTGATTTTCTGGCAGATGAGAAGATTATCCGTTTCCGGGGGAATGGGACCGAAGCGGTCTCGCCAGGCCCCCTCCAGGACGGTGATCTCGTGGATTTCCCGGGCGTTGGAAAGGTCTTTGTAGGCGGCGATGCGGAGACGGGATTCTTCCATGTACCCCATGGGGATGAAGGCTCCTATGTGTTCTGCGTTGCGTTTCCCGGTGTCGGCGAGGCGCGATTCGCTAAAGATGAGGAAGTCCGCCCGAAGGCCGGCATCGATACGGGGCAGGGTTTGCTTGTCCTGAAGTTGTTCGATGGATTGGCGGAGGAGCTGGCAGTAAAGGTCGAAGCCGATGGCGGCGATATGGCCGCTTTGCTGGGTGCCAAGCAGATTGCCGGCGCCACGAATTTCGAGATCGCGCATGGCGACTTTAAAGCCGGAACCCAATTCCGAGTATTGTTTGATAGCGGAAACGCGTTTCCGAGCGTCGTCCGTTGTCAAAGAACTGCGGGGAAGCATGAGATAGGCGTAGGCAAGATGTCCTGAACGTCCGACGCGGCCGCGAAGCTGGTAGAGGTCGGCAAGGCCGAAGAGATCAGCCCGGTCGATGATAATCGTGTTGGCGTTAGGGATGTCGATGCCACTCTCGATGATGGATGTGGCCAGGAGGACATCCGCTTCTCCGTGGACAAAGGTGCGCATGACGTCTTCCAGCTCGTCCTTGGGCATTTGACCGTGGCCGATGACGATGCGGGCTTGTGGAACAAGCTGCAAAAGCTTGTCTCGGAACAATTCAATCGTCTTCACCCGGTTGTGGAGGAAGAAAACCTGGCCGCCGCGTTCAAGTTCCCGGAGGATAGCGGTACGGATAATGCGCTCGTCATAAGGGCAGACGCTGGTTTGGACCGGAAGACGGTTGACGGGCGGAGTCTCGATAGTACTCATATCGCGCGCGCCCATGAGGGCGATGTAAAGCGTGCGGGGAATAGGGGTGGCCGAGAGTGTGAGTACGTCAATTCCACGGAAGAGGTCTTTGAATCTTTCCTTGTGGCGGACTCCGAAACGCTGTTCTTCGTCGATGACGACAAGACCGAGGTTTTTGATGCGGACATCTTCGGAAATAAGGCGGTGAGTACCGATGACGATGTCGACAGAACCGTTGGCGAGTCCGTCGATGATGGTCCTGACGTTTTTGGCCGGGGTGAAGCGGCTGAGCATTTCAATGCGGACGGGGTATTCGCTCATGCGCGAGCGGAAGGAGCGGAGGTGTTGTTCGGCAAGGACGGTTGTCGGAACAAGGACGGCTGCTTGCTTGCCCCCGGTGATGCATTTGAAGGCGGCGCGGATGGCGACTTCCGTTTTACCGAAACCGACGTCGCCGCAGATGAGCCTGTCCATGGCTTTGGCGGATTCCATATCGGCCTTGGTCTGGGAGATTGCCCGGAGTTGATCGGGCGTTTCGCGGTAGGGAAAAGAGTTTTCGAACTCCCACATCCAATGGTTGTCCGGCGGGTGGGCGTAGCCGGTATCGGTGTTGCGCTTTGCCTGGATTTCAAGCAGATGGGCCGCATAGTCGGCAACGGCTTTTTCAGCGGACTTGCGGGCTTTCTGCCACCGGGTGTCGCCGAGTTTGTTGAGATCGGGGGACTTGTTGCCGAGTCCGATATAGCGGCAGACGAGATGGGCCTGGCTGAGTGGAACATGAAGGATGGCATTGTCCTTGTACAGGATCTGCATTTCCTCGTCGCCGGTATCGTCCGATGAGGCGATGCGAATGAATTTGCCGATGCCGTGGGTGGTGTGGACCACAAGGTCTCCAGGGTTGATTTCCCGGAGGGATGCCTGGGACCTGACCTTGCGTGCCTGTTCTTCGCGGTCGGCGCGTTTGCGGGCTGAGGCCGCCTGGTATCTGCCGAAGAGTTCCGAGGAAGAGAGAACGGCGAGACGGGCGGAGGGGACGATGAAACCGTGCGGAAGGTCGCCGCGGAGGAAATCCGCTTCGAGGAGTACGGCGTGCTGGCCGCTGATTTCCCGGAATCGTTCTTCTTCTCCGGCATTGGGGAAGAAGATGGCGACGCTCCAATCCTTCTCCTTCCACTCGGTTAGTTGGCGTGCCGCCAGCTCACGCTTCAATTCCTGCATGACGAAGTCGCCGGCTTCGAAAGTACCCAGCGGGTTGTCAAGAATAGCGTTGGAAAAGTCCTCTGCTCCTTCGGCATCGTCCGGGGGGGCATTGAGGATGGCGAGGTCTCCGGGTTCTACACTGGCGGGTGTCGTGATCACGATGTCGTCCTGGGTGATCCAGGAGCGCAGAGTTGTCTCGGAGGGCTTTTCCCGGAACATGAGAAGAACCCGGGGCGGTTTGCGGAAGGAAACCTGGGTATCAATGTCGAATTCGCGCAGGGATTCGATTTCGTCGTCGAAGAATTCGACGCGGATCGGATTGGACGTCTGAAGGGGAAATAGATCGACGATACCACCGCGTTTGGACCATTGACCGCGCGAGATAACCTGGGCAACTTGTTCGAAGCCATTGTCCATGCACCGGGCAATCAGTTCGTCGGGAGTGATTTTCATGCCTGTCGTCAACACCATGGAATCGCTGTCTTCGGCATCAAGGGAGGGCGTTTTGCTGTCCAGAGCCTGCCGGGTCAGGACGATCACCTGGGTTCCGGAAGTCGAAGCGATCATTTGCAAGATGTTGAGCCTCTCCGCCGTCAAGTCGGGATCGGGCAGATTACCCGGGACGATTTCCTCCTGATCGGGCAGGAAGAGTGGTCGCTTGACGCCCCACGTATAGAGTTGGGAATGAATGGCCTCCTGGGCTTTGAGATGAGGGGTGACAACCCAGATTCTTTTCCCGGCGGGGATGGCATGGATAGCGAGCGCTGTCGCAAAGGCTACGCCGCATTGGTCGGTGTGGTCCAGCAGGACTGGGGGATCGTTTTTATCCCTGTCGCGCAACTGATCGAAAACCTCCCGGAAGCCGGGGGCTTGTTGAACGCGTTGGATGAGAGAAGAAATGTCCATGGCAGGGCGACAGCGGTCCAAACGTGTGATTCTTAGGCGCGAATGTGCGCCGTATCAAAGATGGACTGCGTCATTAGGCTTCCGTATTTACTCTGGATAGCAACGGAAGAGAATGATTTTTTATGCGTTCAATGATATTTTGATCCCTGATTTTCCCCAGAATTTCACGAACTCGTCTGAAAGCTGTTTCCAAGAACGTCCATCCAATAGAATCTGATGGGATTCCTCTAAGCTGGCTCCGGTTTGAAGAGCTCGGATGAATTTTTTAATGCGAGAGGCATCGCCCTTACCATCCCCGTGATAAAAGTAATAGGTGAGCAATAAGGCTGCCCCATATTTCATATCAATATCTTGATCCGTATTGAATTGATCATAGTTTATAGTCATGAGATCTTGAAGCTTGGGTAGCTTGATGTTTTTGGTAAGAGCTCTTCCTGTTTTTCCATTGAGTCCATCTGCAGTAATAGAGGAAATAATAGAGCGCTTGTTTCCTTTGAAATTGAAACGCCCATTCCTGTATGGTGTGCATTCAACATATTGGGCTGCTCCTTCGCTAAACCACGGTTGATCTGTAACTTCCATCCGCATGAGCATATGAGTAGTTTCGTGGATCAGGGTTGTGATGTCATCGTCTCTGTAATTAATGCTGAAAGACTTTCCGTTTTTTTTGATACCCAAGGATTCAAATGGAGCAATGACGTAGCCATATTTTGATGGCTCTTCCCCCCATATTTGACATCCGTCACAATCTGGAAGTCCTCCGGCCTGGATGAAAGATTCCCTCTTTTCAAAAAGGTAAATCTTGAATTTTTCGTCTTTATCGGAGACGGGAGCATTGTTCAAAGGGAGATTACGGTTTGCTTCATATGTTGATTCAAAAATTTGAGCGAATCGTTTAATGACCTGTTTTGTTATTTTTGCATCGCAAATGAAATTGAAATGTGGGGTTCCGTATGTATATTTGCCAGGTTTTTCTGTAATGATTTCAATGGGAAAATCCAGATTTATTTTCGATTCAGTTGGCCAGGGATCATTGAAATTATTGCCTTCCAAGATTCCCTCTTTCAAATAATGACGGTCAATTTGAGAGAGTGTTTCATTTTTCAATAATTTACTGTTCCCATCAGAAGTAAGGACGCATACTCCTTCAGGTGTTATTTCAATAAGTGAAGCTTTAATTTTACCTTGTGATGTGTTCCATTCTCTTTGCATGGAGGCTTGAGATAATGGAACGGTAATGCAGAGGAATAGAAAAAAGTAGAGATATAGTGGCTTTGTAAACATAATGGAGTAGGAAGGAATTAGGATTCGAATTCGATGGTTACACCGTTGCGTTTCCAGAATGAAGAGATTTCATCGGCCAGTTTGTTCCAGTCCCTGCCATCGAGCAGGAGTTCCCTGGCCATGTCGGGGGATGCTCCTTTTTGCAGGGCTTCGACATATTTTTTGATACGGGCACCGTCGCCCTTGCCGTCGACATGGTAGAAAAAGTAAACGAGCAAAGGCGCGAGCCCATAGTGCTGGTTTGTAGAAGGACCTGTCACGAAATCGCGATAGCTCATGGTCATGAGCCGCTTGAGCGAGGTGGCCTTGATATTTTTGCCGAGGTTGCGCCCGCGTTTTTTTTCTACTCCGAATGCGGTGACTGCCAGCATGATAGGGCGGCGGTTGGCTTTGAAATTGAATTTGCCTGTTCTGTACGGGCTGAGTCCGACGTATTCGGCGGATCCTTCGCAAAACCATGCTTCTTGCTTGGTCTCATTGGTCATGAGAAGGTGGGTGATTTCGTGGATGAGAGTTTTGATGTCGTCGTCTTTATAGTCGATGGCGTATGCTTTACCGACTTTTTTGACGCCGAGAGATTCAAAAGGAACGATTACCCTGCCGAATTTTCCCATGGAAGGCCGCCATATTTGCATGCCGGCTGTTTCCGGGGTACCTCCGGCCCTGTGATAGTCTGAGCGCTTTTCAAAGAGGTAGGCCTGGAATTTGTAATCGGGATCTGAGACGGGAGCGTTATTGATGGGAAGACGGCGGTTGGCTTCGTAAGTCGCTTCAAAGATAAAGGCAAGCCGTTTGATGACGAGCGAACCGAGCCGGGCGTCGCAAGTGAACTGGAAGTGCGGTGTTTCGTAAATGTATTTTTCGGGACCGTTTTCGATAGTGGTAACTTCAAAGGTATCCTCAATCTCCGCGCTGTCCGGCCATGGGGCATTGAAGTTTGGCCGGCCCGGTTTGTTTTGTTCTGCAATCCACAGGCGGTCTTCCGGGGAGAGGGTGTTAATGGGAATTTTGGCGGTTTTCCCGTTGGGTAATTGCAGGGAGACTGTCGTTTTGTCCGAGGCTATCATTTCTGCCGTGATCATTTTACCGGAAATATTAGTCCAGGTTCGCGATTCGGCAGAGGCTTGCCAGGATATGGCAAGAAGGCAGAAAAAGAGGGCTTGGAGGCGCATGGCAGGATGGGAATGGAATGAATGAAAGACTTTCTGCCGGACGGATTGATCACATAGCATTGGATTGATCTGGACATCAGAACAAAATCCGGCAGAAAGAAAAATTCATAGTTCCCATATAATATATGCTATACCTCGGGGAAAGAACAAGGTGGAAAAGAATCTTTTTGCTTTTTCTCTCCGAAGAATTGTTTTTGTAGCTGTCGCTACTAGTATTTTCTGGGAGTAGGAAGGAAGATCAGGAGCATGCCGCAGATAAACATGAGGCATCCTGCTACCGCAAGGGTTGTTGTCAGCGGAATCCCTTGGTCTTTGAACCATCCTCCGAAGAAGGATATTAATGCCCCTACTCCCGCAGAGGTCAGGTTGAGCAGGCCGTAGCCTGTGGCTGAGTAGTGTTCATTGATATGGGAACGCAGGATGGGCATGAGCGTGGCATCCATGCACCCCTGGGCAATGCCCTGGGTGGCGATGAAAGCCAGCATGAGAGTGAGAGGCACCCGGAAGTCCAGGCCGAATATTCCTGGGAGCAGTGCAAGGACGATCAGAGGCCCCGCGATACTGAACGAGATGCCCGGAACGAGAGCCCGGGCTTTGAGGTTGTGCCGGTGCCATGCATCCGCGATGAAAGCTCCTGCGATGACGGCAACGTATTTTGCCAGGGAACTCCACAGGGTAGCCGCCGGGCCTGCCTCTCCGGCGGAAAGGTTGTAGGTGTCCTGAAGGAGGGTAGGATACCAGGTCAGCAGGAACCAGTTCCCGGCACCGGCGAAGGCGACTACTCCCAGGAGCATCCACATGGCGCGGCCACGGAGCAGTTGGGAAAGGACTTGAAAGGAGGAGAGTGTTTCATTGGGGGCCAATTCCCTGGCGACCTGTTCTTTTTCTTCGGAGGTGGTTGCCCGTTCGGAGAGGGCGGAAGACGGTTCTTTGAGGAAGACGATGAGGACAAAGGCGTATATAACTCCGATCAGCCCGAACAGAGCGAATGTCATGCGCCAGCCGATCCAGTCGGACATGGTTCCCCCATACCCGGCCAGAGCCATGCCGGCATAAATGCCGCTCATGTGAATCCCGGTGGCGATGGACCGGGTGTTGCCCCGGTGGAAGTCGGTGATGAGGGCGAGAGCCGCAGGGATGTAGAATGCCTCGCTGATTCCCATGGCAGCCCGTGCGATTAGCAGGGTAGTGTAATCCTGAGCATGCCCGGTCCACCAAGTTACAGAGGACCAGACGACGAGAGAACAAAGGATGACGATGCGGCGGCTGTAACGGTCTGCGATGAATCCTCCGACCGGGCTGAGAAGGGCGTAGACAAGCAGGAAGACGGAGGTGACCATGCCGAACTGGCTTTCGGACATGGCAATACTGTTGGTAACGGGCTCGTGCAGGGCGGAAAGGAGTTGGCGGTCAAAATAGTTGAGCATGACCACCACCCAGAGGAGGCCGACGGCGATCCAGGCCCATTTACCGGGTTTGGTGGATGGATCGGCAAGAGAACTGATGTTTTTGACGCCTTTTTTGACGGCGCCGATGATAATAATAGCAATGACGGCGGCCATGAGGGAGAGCACAAGTGTGTCAACAAGGCCAGCGTAGGAGCTGAGGTTGATTGAGCCGGTGGCCAGAATATGCATAAGGGAGGAAGTCATGGTTTTATAGGAAGTTGATTAAAGTGACGAAGAGGCTGCTCCGGTTATGGCCGTGCGTATGCCGGGATATGTTTCCCCGCTGATGGTGAGGATGTCGCCCCGGTAGATGACTGCCGGAGCGGTTGCGATGCCTACGGGCCATTCTCCGACATGTGTCCATGTGTTTTTTGCAGGGTCGAAGGAGTATATGGCTCGCGATTGACCGGGATGAATGAGGGGGGCTGCGTTTTTCAGGGAGGCTCGGTAGTAGTTACCGGGATCGCCCCCGATCAGCAGGACGGTGCCTTGGGCGGATCTGGGAGCCGGATTGGCTGCTGCTGCAAGGGGTTCCGGGATGTCTGCCACGGGGGTCGTACTCCACTGGCGCGTGGCCGTATCGAGTACCCGGACGGAGCTGAGGTAGGTTCGTTCGGCCTGGCCTTTGGCATCGGGAGCGAGGGAACACCCCCCCATGATCAGAAGTTTCCCGTCGTGGATGGCTCCGGTTGCCAGAATGCGGCCGGGCCCCGGCATGTCGGGGAGTTTTTCCCATTGGAGAGGGGAGGAGGCCAGATTGAGGAAGTAGGCCGAAACGAGAGCTTCCGTGGAGTCGGGAGCCAGCTGTCCGCCAATTACATAGAGTGTGGTTCCTTCCCGGGCGAAAGCCGGGTAGGCTACCGGGTGGGGAAGGGGAGGAAGTTCTCGAATGGAAATTTGCTTGTCCGGTCCTGGGGTCACGAGCATGCATTCTTTCAAATGACCGTTGGCGTTGCAGCCTCCGGCAATAACCATTCCCTGGGGCATGTCTGTAAATGCCGCATATCCGATGGGGCGAGGAAGACGTCCGATTGTTGTCCAGCGTCCGTCACGAAGCAGGAAAACATCCGCATGGAATACTTTTTCCCCTCGTTCCGCAGGAGTCTTGGCTCCGGGCTTGGCGTACGGGAAGTTGGCTCCTCCTGCCGCAAGAACAATTTCTTCTCCTGTCCGGCATGGGAGAGTTGCCGCAACCATGCCGGCTCGTCCGATGTGGTCGGGCAGGGGGGCTGACGTGTGATGAGGCGGGGAGGCGGCTATAGAAAACGCTGCCGTTGTCAGCAATGACAGGGCAGCCAGCAGTGTGGCGATAGGGAAATTCATGGGAGGAGTCTTCACGTTTTTATCATTGATGGGAGAGGCTGTCATGAAGAAAAGATTTTTACAGGACAAAATTGTATTTTGGTGACGCTAAGGTTCATGGAAACGAAGCACCGGACAAGGGCAGATTATTCCTTCAATGGGAAATTGAATGGTTTTGTCACGGAGGGACTCTAACCTGTGTACCGGAATTGTTGCCGCCTGAATTTCAAGAACCAGATCCAGAACGATGAAATTGCATTTTACTATTCTACTATTGGCGTGTTCATGTACGTTGGTTGCGGCGGAAGACATGATCCTGAAAGATGGACGCAATTTGAAAGATATACGCATTCTGGAAGAGGGTGCCGATTACGTACGTGTGGAGCACCATGAAGGTATTGCCCGCGTGGATGTCTCCATGATGACGGATGGATGGAAGGAGAAGCTTCATTTGACGCCTGAGGAAGTTTCAGAGAAGAAGAAGAGGCTCGCTGAGCAAAACAGAGAAAGAGTCCGTCTTCAGAAAGAACGTGACCGCCAGGTGAGGGAGTCCCTTTCCGAAGCGGAAAAAACTCCTCGGTACCTGAAAGGGGCGGATATCCTGAAGATGGTTTCCGTGTTTACCTCTATGGATCCTATCGAAGCCGAAGCTGCCGCGTTGCGCTGGAATATGGCCGAGGCGCAGAGGGTTGGCATGAGCGAACAGGCGGATTTGTTTAAGAATCAGCTTGCGTCTTATGAACCTAATTTGCAGAAAATCCAGCAACAGCGGCAGGAGGATGAACTGTATTGGAAGAACATGCAAAGTGATTACGAACGGATGATGAATGATTCCCGGGAAAAGATGGCCAGCTTGTCTTCACAAATTAATTCCATTCGCAAAGATTTAAAAGAAGTCAGTTCACGTCCTACGGAAACCAGGACCGTCGTCTACAGGGAACCGTATTATACTCCTCAGCAAATTATCGTGCCGCGTGTGGAACGGGAGACGGTGGTTGTCAGGCCGCCACGAATTTATCCGCCTCGTCCCGTCAATGTTACGACGACGAAAAATTCGATTTCCATCGGCCCGGGCACCAGTCATCCTCGTCCGTCCGGCGACTCTTCACATAGCCGGCCTCCGTTCGTTCGCCCTGCGGAAGTGAGGCCTGCGGTGGTGAATCCGGCGGGTGTTAAGCCTGCTCAGGTTCATCCTGCGATCCAGTATCGTCGATAGGCATGAGCACAATGCGTCCGCGTTTGATGCGTGCCAAGTGGGAGAACCCTGTTTCCTTGGCAAGAGTGAGCGCTCGTTCGAAGTCTTTACCGATGTCCTGAGGTGCGTGCGCGTCCGAATTGATCACGAGGGGTATGCCGGCTTCGCAGGCAAGGCTGAGGAATTCTCGTGAGGGATATTGTTCCGCACAGGGTTTGCTCCATCCGGCGGTGTTGATTTCCAGGACGCTGCCTGCATCCGCCATGGCTTCGATGACGGGGATGTAGTAGCGTTTTAAATCTCCGGAGGGGCGGTGTCCGAATTTACGAATCAGATCAGCGTGTCCCATAATGGTGAATTGGCGTGATCGGACCATGTCGAGGTAGAGATCCCAGTAGCGTCTCCAGGCTTCCTCGACGCTTGTCTGGTTCCAGAAGGCCATGCTGAGCGGGTTGTCAAAGTCCCATTTATTATCCAGATAATGGACGGAGCCGATGAGGTAGTCCCAGGCCCGCAATGCGTGAAGGTGGTCGATCCAGGACTCGATGCCTGGCACCCAGTCGCATTCCAGTCCGCAGCGGATTTGTAGATCCGTATCGCGAGCGAGGCATTCCGCTTCTGCGATCCAGTCGAAGTAGGCGGGCAGTTCTGAAGAAAGCATGCGCCAGTCGTCGAAAGGTTCGTTCGGCATGGGGGCATGGTCGGCGACACCGTATTCGGCCAGTCCTTGTTGGAGGGCTGCCTGGACGTATTCCCGGACGCTGCCTTCGGCATGCCGGCAAAGAGGTGTATGGGTGTGGTAGTCGGTCGGTTTCATTGCCGTTATCAGGATAACAAAAAAGAATGCATATTCAAATTGCAACTGTGGAAATATGTAATATAATCATATCAGACAACTTGAAGGTTCAATGAGTGAAGATTCTGCACATTTTTCGAGTAACGGATTGACTTTGCCGCTTCTGGAGCATTTGAAGCGCCATCCGAAGCGTTTGGTTTTCCCGGAAGGGGAGGATATTCGCTTGCTTCATGTTGCCGAGTATTTGGTCGGCCAAGAGGCTGTGATTCCCATTTTGCTTGGTCGTCGCGAGGTGATTGTCAATATGGCGAAAGAAGCTGGAATTTGCCTGCGTTTTATCCGCATTATTGAACCGGAGAAGAGTTCTGACTTCGAATTGTTCTGCGAGCGTTTTACACGAGTGGAAAAGATGAAGGGCAATGATCCCGGCAATGTGCGGGAAATCATGAAGTCCCCCTTCAATTTTGCATCGATGATGGCTTTGTACGGTCAGGCCGATGCCGTTCTTGCCGGTAATCTGCATGGTAGCGCTCCCGTATTTCGTGCGGTGTCCCGCTATAAGAAAGAGCCGGAGCAGGGGAATCCTTTGTTTGCGATTAGCGTTGTCGTTTGCGAACACCTCAAGAAGCTGGGTGGCGACGGAATTTTCTTCATTGCCGATGCCGGCGTTTCCCCGGTTCCTGGTGTGTCGGATATGGCCTACTATGCGGTAGAAACGGGCAAAATGGCTCGTCATATTCTTGGGCGTCCCGTCCAGGTGTCCATGATTAGCGCTTCGACGAACGGATCTATTCCCGGTGTCCCATCCCAGCGGGCCCATGCGGCGGCCGTATTGGCCCAGAGCCAGTTGGAGCAGCTCAATATCGGGGAACACATTACCGTGGAAGGAGAAATCCAGATAGACGCGGCTCTTTCTCCTGCTGCCTACAATATGCGCGTCCAGCATTCCGTGTTGAGAAAACCGTCCGATGTCCTCATTTTCCCGACTCTGGACTCGGCAGATATCGCCCGGAAATTGCTTGCCATGCTGCCGGGGGTGAGCGAATACGGAATGGTCATCCAGGATATTCTCTTTCCGATTGCGGAGGTGTCTCGTCTGGCAACGATTGATCAGATTTACGGAGCATCTCTGCTGGTAGCTAACGAAGCTATCCAATTCCACGAATTGTATCCGAACGGCCAGGCTTTGCTTTACTGATTGTTCTCCGGGGAGGAGTGGTTGCTGTCGGGGAGTTGCCTTCTTTCTCCGGAAGGGACGACAACCAACCGGTGTTCCTTGCGAGAGGCAATCAGGCCTCCGGGGAGGGATGTGCGGGAGGGGCCTGCTACGTTGAGGATATCCAAAGTGCGTGCGATACATTCTTCCGAGAGGTCGGGCACGCCGTTTTTCTTGAGAAATCGGAATACGGCTGCTTTCTTGAGTTCGGCAGGCATGGCATTGATTTTGGGGAGGAAGAGTCTTCCTTGGGGATCTGTCAATTCCATGAGTTCCAGAGCCTGGTCGAGGGCTTTTTCCTGTTCCTCAGCCAAACGCGCGCTGCGGTTGATGATGGGAGTCACGTCCCGTTTCAGAATGGAGGAGAGGGAAGGGATGATTTGCAGGCGGATGGCGTTGCGGACGATATCGGTTTCCGCATTGGTTTCATCTTCCTGCCAAGGGATGCTGCGGAGGGTGAGCCAGTTTGTGATTTGTTGTCTGGATGTATCCAGCAGAGGGCGCAGGACGGTCATGCCTCCCGGCCAGGTAGAAACCGGCGTCATGGCCCGGAGACGTCTCGTGCCGCGGCAGAGGTGGAAAATGGCCGTTTCCGCTTGATCGTCCCGGTGATGGGCAAGGGCTGCCATGGATTCGGGGAACCGGCTGTGCCAGAGAGCGAAGCACTCCTGTCTCAGCTTCCGGGCGGCTGTTTCAAGGGAGAGCCCGTCCCGGTGAGCGACACGGGGCGCATCCATGTATTCGACCAGGAATGGGATGCCGAGTTTCCGTGCATAGGCTTCCGTGAACTTGGCATCGGCATCTGCCGTGCATTTTCTGATCCCGTGGTGGACATGGCAGGCGATGGGACGGCATCCCGGCAGTTCTGCCAAAAGCGTCAGTAGTGCAATGGAGTCCCTTCCTCCGCTGACTCCGACCAGAATAGGGACTCCCGAGAGCAGCAGGGGCATGGTGGACGGCTCCGGCACGGGCGGAGCGATGGGGGTATTGTCCGCGTTCATGGGATGCTTGGCCGGGGGTGGAAAAGAACCGCAGTTCAGGATGGCGTGACAGCTTCCAGAGAAGACAGGGATTTCATGAAAGAGGCGGCGGGCCACTGTCCGGGCGCTGCTTCATACTGGCCCAGATAACCGTAGATGAGAGAGGAGCCGCATTGGGCATACAACAGGCGCGAGGTCGGGCCAAGCGGTCCCATGCCCATGACTGCCATTTCCCCCGTTCTCTGTGCCAGAAGCCGGGTACCAATGATGATGTCTTCCGGACGGGTGAGTGCAAAGGCGAATTTGACGATGTCCGCTCCGAGTTCTCTCGCCTGGCGTTCACGTTTGATAAGTTCTTCCATCTCCGGTGTTTCCTGGAAATCGTGGAACGAGGCAATGACCTTGACTGATGCTTCCCGGGCTGTTGCAATTAGCTCTTGCGCTTGTTCCATGTGAGCGATTTCTACATCGATAGCGATAGCATGGGGAAGGGTTTGTTGAAGCAGGGCGAGGCGTGCTTCAATCGTCATGGGGCGTATACCGCCTTCTTCAGGTGAGCGGGCCGTGAACAGGAGAGGCAGGGAGGAACGGTATTCCAGTATTTCCTCAAGGAGAATGCTTTCCGGCAGAGCATCCAGGCGGAGCTCAATCCAGTTGCAAATCTCCGACAGATCTTTGTCTCTCAAGGAAACCCATTCTTCCCATACCGTAGCTGTACCGATAATCTTTGTATCGGGGCGGGGGAAAGAGTTTCCGTATTTCTTGTTCATGAAGGGAAAATCTCAAATGCCGGAGGAAAGGTCAATTTCTTCCGTAGATTCGTACGGGATTATGCCAGATGTTCAATGAGATTGCGAACGGTCGTACGGATATCCGGTTGCCGGAGGAGCCATGAAACGATGACAACTCGTTCTGCTCCCGCCTCCAGAACAGCCGGGAGGGTAACACCGTTGATGCCTCCGATACAGAACATGGGAAAACCGGCAGGGAGGGATTTCCGGACAGTCCGGATGTCCCCAAGACCGATGGCGGCCCGGCCCGGTTTTGTAGCAGTTGCAAACAAAGGACCGAAACCGATGTAGTCGGCTCCTTCCTTCCAGCCTTTCAGTGCCTGTTCGGGACTGTGGGTGGATCTTCCCACGATTTTGCCGTTTCCAAGGAATCTTTTAACGGAAGCGAGATCGGATGTGTCCTGGCCGATATGGACTCCGTCCGCACCGCTTGCCTTGGCGATTTCTGGATAGTCGTTAACGATGAAAAGGCAATCATGTTGACGACAAAGCGGTGTCAGTTTTGTTGCAAGATCGAAGATGAGATCTTGAGCGATGTTTTTAGCACGCAGTTGAAGGATGGATAATCCTCCTTCCAAAAGTTGTCCGGCGACATCGAGTGCATGTTCCCGCGGTACATAGCCAAGATCAAGAATACCGTATAGATGGCAGTTGTCGAAGATTCCGGAAGAACGCATAGTGAGAGTAATTCTACCGATTTTACCGGGAAACTCAAGCATGGTACAGATGGCGTGCATGAAATACGTGCAAGCAGCCTGTTGAATAGGAAGAATCCAATTGACTTCAACCTGGCCCTCTCCAATGATCGTTCATATCAAATGACCATGTTTCCCCATCTTTTTTCGGAGAGAGGCCTTTCCCTGGATCGGTTGCGGGCTCTGGTTGAGGTTGCTTCGGCAGGCGGCATTGCCCGGGCAGTACATGGAGACCCGGCATTGCAGAGCCTATATTCCCGGCAGATTAAGGAATTGGGCGAGTTCTTCGGAGCCGAACTGGCAAGAAAGAAGGGGAAATACCTTGTCCTGACGCCTGAAGGAGAGGAACTCGTCCGTATTTCCCGGGAAGCCATGTGTGCTTTGGAGGATTTCAAATGCAGGACTCGGAATACGATGTACCGGTTCACGTTGGGAGCCGGGGACAGTCAGCATGCCTGGATGGCGGCTCCGGTTCTGGCCTCTATGGTCAGGCAAGGCTTGCCATGGCAGTTTTTATTCAAGAATCTCCGCAATTCGGAGATCTCGAAAGGCTTACTGGACATGGAACTCGACTTTGGCATTGTCCGTTCAAGTGCCTTGTCGTCAGACTTGCTTGAAAGTCGGAAAATTACAACGGTGTCCTATGCCTTGTATGTTCCGAGACCCATGGTGCCTCCAGGCCGGGAGAAGGATTTCAAATGGTTGTTGGAGAACAGGCCGCTGACAACATTGACCAACGATACGACGTTCTATGCCTCTTTGGTGGACTGTTTGCGCAATCTGGGTATTGACGGAGATGCTTTTTGTGGTACTCAGTCGTTTCCGTTCGCAGCCCGTCTGTTGAAATCCGGTGCTTACATGGCTATTTTACCTAATATTGCCGAGTGTGATCTGGATGCTTCGATACTCAAGGTAGAAGATCCGGTACTGGCTCCATTGAATCGGGAGTTTTCTTTGGCGTGGAATCCGCGTTTGGTCAAGGTGAGGCCTGTTGCCGAACGGGTAATCGACTTTTTTATCAAGCATCTCATAGGGGCTTGATGCGTTGTGTTGTGCCGCGACGGGTTACGAAAAAGCCGCCGGATGCGGTATGCATGCCGGCGGCTGGGTGATTTCCTGAGTAACCCCGTAATCCTGTTTTTACTTGAGGTAACTTTCTACGATCATTCTGGAACGTTCCCTGGCCCCCATGATACGGGCTTGCAGTTCTTGGCGATAGGCGTCCATGTCCCGGATCGGGGACTGGGCAACGCCGGAAACCATGGCAGCCTGGGCAACAGCCGGGCATTGCCAGTCGATAATGCGAGGATCCAGGGGTTTGGGGATGACGTAGTCGATGCCAAAGCTAAGAGACTCTCCTCCGTAAGCTTCGATCACTTCCTGAGGAACAGGTTCCTTGGCGAGATCGGCCAGGGAACGTGCGGCGGCGATCTTCATAGGCTCGTTGATGCAACGGGCATTGACGTCGAGAGCGGCGCGGAAAATGAAGGGGAAGCAGGAAACATTGTTGACCTGGTTGGGCCAGTCGGAACGCCCGGAGCCCATAATGCAGTCCGGACGGGCCTTTTTGGCTTCCCGGTAGGTAATTTCGGGGTCCGGATTGGCACAGGCGAAGATAATGGGGGAGTCCGCCATGGAACGAACCATATCCTGGCTCAGGATTCCTTTTGTGGACAACCCGAGAAATACATCCGCCCCGCGGATAGCGTCTTCCATGGAGCAGTCGTGCGTTTGGGCAAACTGTGCCTTGGTTGAGTGCAAATCCATACGGCCTGCCTGAATGAGCCCTTTGGAGTCGAACATGAAAATATTCTCCCGGCGGATACCGAGGGAAATGTAAAACTTGGCACAGGCAATCCCGGCCGCTCCGGCTCCGACGACGACGACTCGCATGTTTTCCAGACGGCGGCCGGTCAGTTCGGCTGCGTTTAGAAGAGCGGCTCCGGAAATGACGGCCGTACCGTGCTGGTCATCGTGAAAGACGGGGATGTTCATTTCCGCACGGAGACGTTCTTCCAGCATGAAGCATTCGGGAGCCTTGATGTCTTCCAGATTGATAGCTCCGAAAGTGGGTTCCATCGTTTTGATGACTTCGATCAATTTTTCGGGTTCGCGTACATTCAGTTCGATATCGAAAACGTCGATGTCGGCAAAGACTTTGAATAGAAGTCCCTTGCCTTCCATGACAGGTTTGGCTGCATCCGGCCCAATATTGCCGAGTCCCAGAACGGCGGTACCGTTGGTGATGACTCCTACGAGATTGGATTTTCCAGTGTACAGAGCACTGAGGGAAGGATCTTTTTTTATGCGCAAACAGGGTTCGGCAACACCTGGGGAATAGGCAAGTGTCAGATCCCGCTGCGAAAAAGCGGACTTGCACGGCAAGGTTTCCATCTTGCCGGGTCGTGGCTGTGCGTGATACTCCAGAGCATCAAGCTTAAGGTCGGATGACATGGTATTAGCGAAGTAAATTTGATCTGAGCCTCCCAAAAGCCACGAGTAGCGTCAAAAGACAAGTCCAGAATCTGACATTTATTGGCGCAGTTGTTGAGAGGTTGAGGATGGAGTCATACAGGAAACTATTTTTTTATGTGTGAAAAACATTGAAAAAGAGAGGATTCTGAGTTAGCCTGACCTTAGCCCGCCCCTCTGGGGAGGATCTTCCTGTTTGCCTATGAACCATTATTCTTTTTCTACGGATAAAACTCTCCATCTTGTAATCAATCTGGAACAGGCTGTTGAGAGGAGGGAGCACATTGTCCGTCAGGCGGAGGAACTGGGATTTCCCGTGCAATTCGTTCAGGCGATTGCAGGAAAGGATTTGGACTGTAATTCCCTGCCGGCTTATGATCGCAAGAGGCGCATGCGTGAATATAGTTGTCACCTTCTTCCTAACGAGCAAGGATGCATTCAAAGTCATTTAAAGGCTATTAGAACATTTTTGGAGACGGATTACGAGTACTGTGTAATCAATGAGGACGATGTGTTGTTTGACCCCGATTTCCTGGGAATGCTGGAGGAAATACTGACGCGGACCTCTGGCTGGGAATGTATCAAATTGTGGACTGACGGCCGCCATTACGATGTGCTGCCCCACCATCCGGAGATGAAGATACAAATGACTTTTCCGAAGAAATTCCCATGGGAGGCAACGAGTATCCTCTATACCCGGGCTGGTGCGGAAAAGGTGTTGGAAGGGTTCAAACGGTATTGGATGGTCTACGACGCTCAATGGGCGGGGGTGTGCTTTGCCGGTAACATTGTCGCCTGCGGAGTGTTGCCGGCGCCGGCTCGTCCGGACCCAGCCCTGTGCGTTAAGAGCAATATTGATGCCGACAAAAAGAGAACGAAGAGTTATGAATTGCGCCGGAATTTCATTCAGTGGGTGATTCACCGTTGTTGTGTCCTGAATTTTTCGACACAGAAAAAGAAGATGCGCCGCAAGTTGGCGCGGGTTCTCTCCGTCAAGTAAAGGTGTGGAGACTTCCGATCCTCCAACATGAACTCAGGCATGTTCTTCCATGCTGATGCACTCGGGCTGGTCGGCAAGGTACTCTTTTTCTTCCTTTTCTGCGATAAAGAAAGCCGTGGAGAGGATTTCACCCACGGTGCCAGTTTCGGTGACGACGGAGACATGCTTCTTTCCTGTGACGACTTGCCGGGAATCCGGGCGGATGAGATGCTGGCGTCCGGTTGTATTGTTGCCTGATGTTGTCAGGCACTGGTTGTGCAGAGTGAGTTCTTTGTATTCGCCTTCGATTTGTGCTTCGTCAACTCCCAGTCCGACGGGCCATCCTTTTCCATGGGGATGATTGCCGATGGCGAGGACGGAACTGTTACCGAAATTGACCAGGGCATCGCGGACTCCTTCCCGGAGCAGGACGGATTTGCAGGAATCCACAGCGTAGCCCTTGGCAAACCCGCACAGATCCAGCACGATGCCCGGATGATGGCGTATCACGGTGTCTTCCGGGGTGATTTCCCACGCATCCATCAGGGAACTTTCGGAAGCTGGAGACTGGATGGTAATGTCGAAGAGGCCCTGGGTACGCCGATACCATTCCCGGCAAGTAGATAGAATCGTTGCCAGCTCGCGTGAGATGGAGACAGGAGTCCCGGGAGGGGCGGTATTGATTTGTGATAGAAGGCTGCCGGGATCGAAACGATTCATCAGATCCGCCAATCTCTCTGTCTCCTGGGATAGGAGGAAAGCCAAACGGCCCGCATTCCATTCGTCTATTCCGCAGATCAGAATATCCATGCGGGAGTGCATGGCCTCGAACCATGCGTAGGAAACCGATGTCCCGTTCGGAAGTGTTTTATGAATCAGGGGGTACATGGCAGGAGCAAAAAGAGCGGATGCCTGCTGGAGACATCCACCCTGTATTGTCATTGATCCATATCATCAAACCGGACGTTTAGTCCAGTTCTTTGATCTTGATATTTTTGAAGGTGACTTCGTCTCCATGGTCCTGAAGGAGAATGTTGCCTTCTTCAAGTTCTCCGAACTTGGGCCAGTTTTTGTATTTGCTTCCGGCAACAAGATCCTTCCAGGCTTGGTCTCCTCGCTTGTATTCGATGAGTTTCTCTCCATTGAGCCAGTGTTCCACATGGTTGCCTTTGACGACAATGCGGGCTGTGTTAAACTTGTCCTTTTGGAAGGGCTTGTTCTCCGGAGCGGGAATGAGATCGTAGAGTGAACCGAGTTTGCGATTGCCGTTCTTGCCGAGTTTGGCATCGGGATGGTTTTGATCGTCAAGGATTTGGAATTCGCATCCGATGGAGGAACCTTCACCTTTATTCAGGTTGGTATCGACGAAGTATTTGATACCGCTGTTGGCTCCTTTGGTGATTTTGAAATCTACGAGCAATTCGAAATTCTTGTATTTCTTTTCCGTGACAATATCTCCGCCATTGGCGGATTCGGCCCCACCGGACTTGAGGACGGTGAGCGTGCCTTTTTCCGGGTCTATCTTCCAACCATGATCGGGGAATTGGGCCAATTTGGCGCCTCTCCATCCGGTTGTCGTTTTGCCATCCCAGAGCAGTTTCCAGCCGTCTGCTGCTTCCCGGGCGGAAATGTGATTGTCGATATTGTTGAACTGAGGGATATCGCCCTTGTCGGGAGTCGCTTCCTTGTCCAGATCATCCGTCATGATGCGGATATTTTTCCATTCGATGGTTTTTCCGGCCAGATCCTTGTTGCCTCCAATGCCATGGACTTGCAGCGCAATGATGCCTTCCGGCGTCATGTTATCGACGAGATTGGCACAGGGGATTCCGTTGAGCCAGGTACGGATTGTGTCGCCGATTGCTTCGATGCGGACCTTGTTCCATTCCCCGTGTTTGAAAGCTTTTTTGGCGGCCGGGTTTTTATCCAGCGGGTAGAGCCAGCCGCGGCGGGCTTCGTCGTAAATGCCGCAACTCCAGGCCCGGGGAGATGTATCGATTTCGCACTGGTATCCGTGGACTCGGCCATTGTTATAATCCGGTTTGCTTTCGCTGCGGATCTGGACTCCGGAATTGAGACCGTCGTCAACCTTATATTCGAATTCCAGGATGAAGTCCTTGTAGGTGTTTTTGGTAGCCAGGAAGGAATTGGGGGTATGCAATGTGCTGACACCGATAATTTTACCATCCTGAGCTTTGAATTCCGCTTTTCCGTTCAGAGGTTCCCAATTGGAGAGGTCCTTTCCATTAAAGAGGGGCTGCCATTCTCCGGCCCAGGCTACGCCCATGCTGGCCAGAGCACAGGCTACAGTGAGTATGTTATTTAATTTCATGTTTTTTGTGGATAGGTACAATCTGTTGAAAGCAGATTGCAGGTTCTTGGGAGTCAAGAGTTTTGGCCTTCATTTACCCCTTTTTTGTCACGGAAGGGAAAGAAGAGAAGAAAGATAATAGACTTGATGATGAGACGTATGACGATTATGGCTACATAGAGCCCGACGGTGAGCATAAGCACCATGGGAAACATGGTAAACAGTTCCGACCAGGATGCGTTCAAGTTTGTGATGCTGTAAACATTGAAGGAAAATGCCGCGATGAAGCAACAGGCCAGGATACAAAGTTCCAGGATTTTGCGTTTTCCGGTGATGACGGTTTCTTTCATGCCAGGGTAGGAGCTTTGTGGTTCAGGTAGTCGATCTTGTATTTATCCGGGAAATCGATGACTCGCTGTTCTTCCATGGCTTGATGGCCGAGGAGGCAAAGCATGCTGGAGTAGTACCCTTCCTCAATGAGCTTGGGAACGCGTTTTCCTGTGATGACAGCTTCTACGAAGGCTTCCAGAAGCATCTGGGTACCGTCTCCATGGGATTTTTTACCGAGTATATACTCACCCTTGTTGGCCTTCGCCGTTTCGGGAGCCCAACTACCGCTGGCAAAGGGAACGGCCTCGAAAAGGTCATTCTCCATCTTGTTAATCATGCGCAGCATGGCAGGAGCGGGAGGAACGCTTTCCGGGTAGTATTTCTGTTTTTCCATTTCAAGCGTCCCGTGGGAACAGAGGATTTGTTCCTCCAAACCATAAAAACGATTGGAATTGGTACAGCCGAAACTCATGTTGGCGCCGTTGTCATAACCGAAGACGACATGGACATTATCGTATACTTCCCGGCCGTCCTTACGATCCGCAATAGCGCCAAATCCGGTAATTTTGTTGGGGATGGCTTGTAACGCCCAGTTGCCGACCTGGATTTGGTGGCTGGCGAGTTCCGTCATGAGTCCTCGGGAATATTCCTTGTAAAGACGCCAGTTGATTTTACGCTCCAGATCCGGCGAGGGGACGGGACGCTTCCAGTCCGTATTGCGATCCCAGTAGGTTCTGATGCATTGTACTGCTCCGAACTCTCCGGCATGGATTCTGTCCATGGCATTGATATAGCGAGGATCGAACATACGCTGGTGGCCGACAAACATGACCCGGTCACAGTTCTTGTAGGCCTGGTACATGGAATACGTTTCTTCCTGATCAATGGAGAATGCCTTTTCGACGAAGGCGTGTTTTCCGGCAGCGAAAGCATCCAGCAACATTCTGGCATGGAGGTAGGGGGGCGTTGCAATGACGACTGCATCAACATTCTTGTCTTCCAGTAATTGGCGGTAATCCGTGTACTGGCGGGCATTGGGCGCGATGCCAAGGGCTCCCTTCATGCTAGGGGCATAGTTGTCACACAGAGCTACGATGTTGGCTTTGGGATTGGCAGCCAGAAACCTCATCAGATACTGGCCGCGAGATCCTGGTCCTATAATACCGAGACGGGCTTTTTCGCCAACGGTTTCCACCTCCTGTGCAAATGCGCCAAACCATGGGCAGGATGCCAGGAGGGAGGCCCCTAGCGCTGTTTTACCCATTCCTTGGACGAATTCTCTTCGATTCATCATAGTTATTTTGAAAAATTGCTTGAGTCTACCGGATATTCCCTGATGCACGGTAGATATATAACCTATATACGGAATAAATCAGGAATTATTTTCACAAATCGTTGAGAATTGTGAAAAATAGAGAAAGAAGGCAGGATGTATATCGGTTGGGGATACCGAAAATTCAGAGGATGAGACATTCCTCCATGTCATTCAGGAGGGGGATGATATCTTCCGTAGACAGGACTCCCATGTTGGAAATGCGGATACGGCGGCTTTTCCATTTGCCATATCCGGCGTCAATGACCCAGCCGTAATTTTGCTTGAGGCGTTGGGCGAAGACGACCGTATCCATTTCTTCCGGGGGGATGAGGCAATTAAGGGTATCTGCCCGGAATCCTCGCGGTGGAACGGGAGTAAAACCGTGTTTCTCTGCCCAGGCGGAGACGAAACGGCGGCATCGGCGGTGGCGTTCAAAGCGTGTTTTCACTCCCTCTGCGTTGATTTCGCGAGCCCGGTGGGCAAGTCCCATAATCAGAGGGATAGCAGGTGTGGCAATGGTCATGTCTCTGCACGCATTTTTTTCATATTCCAGGAAATCCATATAAAAACCGCGCCCCGGAACTTCTCCCGCCCGGGAGAGCGCCCGTTCCGAAACGGCGCACACGGCCAGGCCTGGGGGGAGGGCTAAGGCTTTCTGGGTACCGGCCAGCATGACATCTATGCCCCAGGCATCCATCATAAGAGGTGTGGCCGAATAGGATGAAACGGTGTCGACTGCCAGCAGGGTTCCTGGATAACGATTGACTATTTCCGCTATCTTTTTGAGGGGATTCAGAACACCCGTGGATGTCTCTGCATGAACGAGAGTGACCAGATCGTAGGTATGGGAGGCCAGTGCCTGAGTGACAGAAGCAGGATCAATAGGGGTCCCCCAATCGGTACGTAGGGCGTCCGCCTGGAGGCCGCAGCGCAGGGAGACATCGTGCCATCGATCGGAAAAAGCCCCGTTGCAGCAGTTAAGTACCCGTTTTCCTGGGCGTACCAAATTGCGAAGACAGGCTTCCATCATGCCCCAGGAGGAGCAGGTGGCTAGATACATGGGCCGGATCGTACCTGCCATTTCCTTCAAAATCGGCTGGGAAATCGCTACAAGCTCGGAGAAGGCCGGCGAACGGTGACCGATCATGTCTGCCGACATGGCGAGGCGAGCCGCAGGGTCAACCCACGTTGGTCCGGGGATAAACAAGGTTCTTTGATCCATGGAGGGGAGGTTGGGAGATTGGCCTGGCTCCTCCGTCTGCTTCGGGCAGTGTGTCAGTGTCCGCAACAGTCTTCCAGGAGTTCGTCCATGTAGAAGGTCATTTCTGCCAAGGCTTCCCGGTAGGGAGTCTGGGGCAGAAGCCAGAGGATTTCACGGGCTTCCTCCGTCATGCGGAGGGCGTCCTGAACGGCTTTGCCGATAGCTTCGCGGTAGGCTTCCGTCCGGGAAATATGTTCGTAGTCGGGAGCTTGACGACGTTCAAGGGCATCGTGCACCATTTCTCCAATGGCTTCATCATCGCTGTCCAGAAGGTTGAAGATAGGCAGAGTCAATTTACCTTTTTCTGCGTCCGTATGCAGGGTTTTGCCGGCATCGTCTTCGTCGCCGACCATATCCAGGCAATCGTCGTAAATTTGATAGGCGGAGCCGATCAGTACGCCGAGGCGGTACATGGTGCTTTCAAGTTCTTCGTTGACCCCGGAGATCCAGGATGCCCCACCCGTGGCCGCGGAGAACAGAGATGCCGTCTTTTTGCGGATGATTTCAAAATAGTCTTCACGAGTCATGTCCAGATCGAACAGACGGCTGGACTGCTCCACTTCGCCTTGGCAGACGTCACGGACGATGACCGCAAGCCTTTTACAAAAGTCCACACTGCCGAAATCCGTTCCTAAAACCATGGCATGGGAGAAAAGGGCGTCTCCGAGTAGAACGGCGAGATTATTACCCCATAGGGCATTTGCCGTGGGTTCGTTTCGGCGTGTATCGGCCCGGTCAATGACGTCGTCATGGACAAGGGATGCCAGATGGACCATTTCCAGAATCGCGCCCAACCGGATGTGTTCCGGTTTGATGCCTCCGGTAGCTCCCCCCATTAAGAGGGCCAGAGCCGGCCTTAGAAGCTTTCCGCGCGACTTGCAGATTGTTTCCATGTAGTCGGCTACTGTGGGTTCGAAACTTTCCGTCTGGGCTTCGATAAGTTCCTCGACTTGTTTCAGGGCTGGCCGCACAAGATCATAGTAATGCTTGTGGTTGCGAAGTTTTGAGAAAAACGGAATGGGCATGGAATCTTGTAGCGATACAGGCGCGATAGCGCGGATTCATTATGCACGTAGTACGCCGATTGGCAATGATGAAGATGAAGAATTCACTCCTTACTTGGCAGTCGCGGGAGGCGTGATGCTGATGGTCATGTTTTCCATGTCCAGCTCGTTCTGGATTTCTTCCATCAAGGGCAGGGGATCCGGGATGGAAACCTCGGAAGCAGGAGCATAACGTTTCAGGATGTCATGAGGGTTGAGCCTTCCTCCCAGGGTGGCTCCGTATGCGGGCATGCCGGCTTCGATGGCGATGGATGGGATGGTTTCAAAATGCAGATGAGCCATGTAGTTGCCATGGGCGTTGCCGACTCGTCCGATGATTTTGCCGCGGGGGACGGTATCTCCGACCCGGACAAGGGTTTTGTCCAAGTGGGCGTAGAGCGTTTGCATCAGGGAACCATCCGGCATGCGGTGAAGAAGGACGATGACGTTGCCCCAGTTTTCACTAGGTTCTCCGCAGAAGATGACCCTGCCCCGGGCTGCTGCATAAACGGGATCCCCCAGATCGGTGTTTTCTCCGCCGATGCCGTTGAGGTCGACGCCCCAGTGAGGGCCGCCGCGCTTGTTGTTCGGTTCTCCCCATGTCTGGGCATCGTAGGTGAATGCTCCGCTTTCACTGCCGAGCGGAGACGTGAAGACATCTGCGAGGGGGGCTTTGACACAGTCGTAGGGTGTCAGAAGGATCATGCGCGGATCGAATGGCACTTGGGCGTGAACCGGGATGTCGGCATCGTAAATGTTTCTTTGAGCCGTTAACTTCGGAGTGGCGTCACGGCGGGCCATGAGCCAGGCAAATCCAAGGATGAGGATACCTGCCAAAAGGAGGAATCCAAAAACGACACGGGTGGTTGTACGGTCCGGCATGACGAGAGATGGGTTAGCTGGGCAGGCTGTCCTGGGGAAGTTTCCAAGCGCGGATTTCAGACATCCACTCACGGGCGCATTGTTCAATGATGCCGGCAACATTGCCCTTGGGTTTGATAAATCCGGGGACGAACCATGGAAAACCTCCTATCAGGTCGGTAATGACGGCGACACTGCCGTTGCATGTGGCTTCGCCGGAACCGATGGCGATGGTTGGGATAACGGAACGCTCCGTGGCCATCCGTGCGGCATGGGGACGGGTCCCTTCCACGACGCAGCAGCAGGCCCCTGCGCGGTTGACTGCATCGATGTCATCCATCAAGGCAGTAATTTCGTCGTCGGTTTTGCCTTTGATTTTGTAGCCGCCTTCTTCCAACACCTTCTGAGGGAGGAGGCCGACATGGGCAACGACGGGGATGCCGTCTGCCACGATGGCGGCGATTTGGGCTTCAATAGCTACGCCGCCTTCCAGTTTGACTGCTTCCGCCCCGGCCTTGACGAGTGTCCTGGCACTTTCCAGAGCCTGTTCTACTGTCGTGTAGGTGTTGATGGGCAAGTCACAGATGAGGAAAGCCCGGCTGGTTCCCCTTGCGACGGCTCCGACATGATGGGCCATGTGGGCGAGAGTAACGTGTGTTGTATCGGGAAACCCGAGGAGAGTCATTCCGACGGAATCTCCGACGAGGATCATGTCAACTCCGGCTGCATCAAGGATTTTGGCTGTAGGGTAGTCGTAAGCCGTCAGCATCGTCAACGGGGTTCCCCCTTTGCTGTTGCGGATGGCTTCTGCTTTTTCCATGGCTTGGTTCATAAGTATTATTGGTATAGTATTCTTTACCAGGCATCCTGCATGGGGATGGGGGCTGGCTCGTCGGTATCCAGATTGTTGAGTAAATCCACGACGGTGAGAACCTGTCCCGGCAGGATGAGGTCGGGCCGGATATCCGCCAGCGGACAAAGGACAAATTTGCGACAGTGCACCCTGGGGTGGGGGATGGTGAGGGATGGAGTTGCGATGAGCAGATCCCCCAGATAGATGATATCGACATCGGCGGTACGGGGTTCATTGCGAACGTGGGAACGTACCCTGCCCAGCTTTTGTTCAATGTCTTGACAGTGGAGCAGGAGTTCTTCCGCCGTACCGGGCCATGTGAATTCAAGAACGGCATTGACGTAGTCTTCGGAACCTTCCGGACAACCGACAGGAGCCGTTGAGTACAAGCGGGACTGAAGGAACAAGTTGCCTTGAACATTTATTCCGCTGAAAAAGTCGCGTGCGGTTTTCAACGAAGTTACCTTGGCTCCCAAGTTGGAGCCGAGAGCGATGCCGGCCCTTCTCATGATGAGTTTGGTGGAGAGATTACATGTTCTTCAGCCCCAGGACGTCTTCCATGTCGTAAAGACCGGCTGGCTTGTTCTGAAGCCAAAGAGCCGCCCTTACTGCTCCCTGGGCGAAGGTCATGCGGCTGGAGGCCTTATGCGTCAGTTCCAGGCGTTCTCCGTCGCCGGCAAAGATGACTGTATGGTCTCCGACCACATCGCCCCCACGCAGGGAATGCATGCCAATTTCCCGCTCCGGACGGGCTCCGATGTTGCCCAAGCGGCCATGGGAAACGTCTTTTTCATAGTCCATTCCCGTAACGTCACAGAGGATTTCAGCGAGGGATCGGGCGGTGCCGGAGGGAGCGTCGATTTTGTTGTGGTGATGCATTTCCACAATTTCCATGTCAAAGCCGTCCTGGAGGATGCCGGCTGCCTTGCGGGTCAACCAGAACAGAGTGTTGACGCCGACAGAAAAATTGGAGGCGAACACGACCGGGATTTTCTTGGACGCTTCCACGATGGCGGCACGTTCTTCCGGCGTGTGAGCCGTTGTGCCGATGACGACGTTTTTGCCGAAGGCGACTGCTTTTTCCAGCATGCACGTGGTAAAAGTGTGATGGGAAAAGTCGATGATAGCATCGCAGGAAGGCAGAGAATCGGACAATTCCTGGCCGATGTCATGCGTTCCGCCGACACAGGTGTCCGGATTTTGTTCGACGGCGGCTTTGACTGCCTGACCCATTCGGCCGGTAAGGCCGGTAACGAGGATGGATAACATGAGAGGATTAGTTGAGTTCGAACTGGGAGAGTACACCGGAGAGGATCTTCTTTTTGTCCTCTGACAGCTCAACGAGAGGCAGGCGGATTTCACCCGTCATGCTGCCTTTGATGGCCATGGCTGCCTTGATGGTAACGGGGTTGCCATCGAGAGTCATCAGGGTCTTCATCAACGGGTAGTACTTTTTCTGGAGGGAGAGTGCTTCTCCGTAGTTGCCTTCCAGGCAGGCATTGACCAGTTTGTTCATGGCGGCTGGGACGAGATTTGATGTCACGGAGACGAGTCCCAAGGCACCGCAAGACATAAAGGGAAGGCAAAGTCCGTCGTCTCCGCAGAGAATGGAAAAACCATCCGGTACTGCCTGGATGAGCTGGTTGACGCGGTCGACGCTGCCGCCTGCTTCTTTAACAGCAAGGATGTTTTTGCAGTCGCGGGCCAGGCGGGCTACAGTTTCGACGGCGATTTCAATACCGCAACGCCCCGGGATACTGTAGAGCATCATGGGAAGTTCGGATGCTTCGGCAATGGTACGGAAGTGGCGATAGACGCCTTCCTGGGAAGGTTTGTTGTAATAGGGACAGACCTGTAAAGTGCCGTCGACTCCGACGCTTTCCGCTTCCTTAACCAGTTCGATGGCTTCTGTCGTGCTGTTGGCTCCGGCTCCGGCAATGACCTGGACACGGCCGGCAGCATAGCGGACGGCGGAATCGATGACTTCCAGATGTTCCGTTACGGACAGGGTGGGGGATTCTCCGGTTGTTCCTACGGGAACAATGCCTGCGACGCCTGCAGCTACTTGGGATTCAATGAGAGCTTCGAAAGCGGGTTCATCGACCCGGCCGTCGCGAAAGGGAGTTACGAGTGCAGTATAAAGGCCTTGGAATTTCATGGGTTTACGGCTCCTCCTTAACAAAAGCCCTCCTTCTTGTCACGACTGAATGACAGGCTCCTTGTCATCTCCGGGAAATTGGTCGGTATCCGGAACGCTTTTTTCTCCCCAGACGGCTAGCCAGATAGTTTGCGGAAGAGTTCGGGATACCCGGTGGCGCGTATGGGCCGGGATAAGGACCCAGTCCAGTGGGCGCAGTGTCTGGATAATTGGAGGGGATTCCCACTTCAGGTCGGCCTCTCCCGCCAGGACCATGATCCACTCGTCCTCGTCCTGGTCGTACCAGAATCCGTCAGGAGATGCTTGCCCGTCCGAGACGATGCGTTCTATCTTTCCCTTGCCGATTGGACAAAGAGTCGTGAACACTTCGTCTGACAAAGGAAAGTCCGGCAGGGAATCCATCATGTTGCCGCAGGCGAACGGAGACATGGCAGGCGGAGCGGTTAATTGTAGATAGAGAGTTCGGCATCCAGTTCCGGACATTTACGGATGCGGAAGCGTTCCCCGAGTTCCAGTTGGGCCAGGTGTCCGAGGGTGTCTTTGACGGTCAGAATGACGGGGGAAGAACCGGGGTAGCGCGTGAGGATGTCCCGGAGGTTTTCCAGATCGCCGTAATCGTGGCGAGTGGGGGACATAATGACGTTCAATGGGCCGGAGTCGCTGAGGGAACGCTTGCGCCCGCTGATCGGTATGACTGCGTTGGCGGATACTCGTTTACTTCCGGAGCGGTCATCCAGGCTGATACGGACGCGGGCCTTGATGAAGCCGCCTGTCTCGACAGGCGGGTCGGCAGCCATCATTTTATCGTAAGTGTCTCCCCAGACGAGGACTTCCGTGACTCCGGTGAAGTCTTCCAGCATCATGATTGCGAACTTGCGTCCGGCTTTGCTCATTTTGGGGACGAGAGCCCGAACCATACCGGCCATTTGGTGGGACCTCTGCAAGTCTTCGGTTTCGAGGTCGTCCAGAAGTCCGATTTTCGTATAGCGGTCGGCGTCGATGACACCGCGCATGGAATCCAGGGGATGCCCGCAAAAGTAGTAGCCGAGGAGTTCTTTTTCATCGGTCATCTTTTGTGTCTTGGGCCAGTCTGCCAGGATTTGTTTTTTTGCGGGGGGCGGTGCTTCGAAAGCCATGTCGAACAGGGAACCCTGGCCGATGGCGCGGTCTTTATGCAGGGAGGAGGCGCCGCTCAAGGCTAGATCCACCCGGTCGAAAAGGGCGCGGCGCGGCTCATGTGTCCAGTCCAGGGCGCCTGCTCGGATGAGGGATTCCAGAATTTTCTTGTTGACGCTTTTGGAGTCCAATCGGTTGCAGACGTCCTCCATACTTTGAAAGGGACCGTTCTGGCTACGCTCCTCAATTAGCTGTTCCATGGCTCCGCCCCCGACATTTTTGATGGCGGCCAGACCGTAACGTACGGCCCATTTGCCGGAGGGCAGTTGTTCCGGGGCGAACTTGATCTGGGAATGGTTGATATTGGGTGGAAGGACCTCTATGGCCATTTTGTTGGCTTCCGTAATGAAGACTCCCAGTTTGTCCGTGTTATTCATTTCGTTGGACAGCAATCCTGCAATGAATTCGACGGGGTGGTTGGCTTTTAGGTAGGCCGTCCAGTAGGAGATGTGTCCGTAACAGGCCGAATGCGATTTGTTGAAACCGTATCCGGCGAATTTTTCAATCTTGTCGAAGATCTTGCCGGCCAGTTCGGGTTCGATCCCATTGGTTTTTTCGCAGCCTTCGATGAAGTGTGCTCGTTCTTTCGCCATTTTTGCCGGGTCTTTTTTACCCATGGCTCGGCGGAGAAGGTCAGCGCCCCCGAGCGTGTAGCCAGCGAGGAGTTTGGCGGCATTCTGAACTTGTTCCTGGTAGATCATGATGCCGTATGTTTCCGAACAGACCTTTTCAAGGAGAGGGTGTTCATATTCCGCCTCCTTGACGCCTTTCTTGACATTGATCATGTCGTCCATGAACTGCATGGCGCCGGGGCGGTACAATGCCAGGAGGTCGATGATATCCTCAATCTTCTGGATGCCGTAGCGTTTACAAGTTTCAACGAATCCGCTCGATTCAAGCTGGAAGACGCCCATCGTATCACCTCGGTTGAGGAGGTCGAGAGTAGGTTTGTCGTCGAGGGGAACCTTGTAGATGTCGAATTCGGGATCTTCGACCATGCGGATGTATTTGACGCAGTCGTTGATCATCGTCATAGTTTTGAGGCCGAGGAAGTCCATCTTCAGCAGACCGACCTCGGTAACGGCTCCCATGTCGTATTGAGTGACGACGCCTCCTTCATTATCCCGCGTCAGCGGGACGTGTTCGTCAAGGGGACAGTCGCCGATGACGACACCGGCTGCATGGACGCCGACATTGCGCACCTTGCCTTCCAGCCGGGTGGCATATTTCCAGAGTTCCATGTAGGTTTCGTTACTTTCGATCAGGGCCCGCAGCTCTTCCTTGCTTTCGTATTCCTTCTTGAGGGTGACTCCCGGACCGGGTTCGATGATTTTGGAAATGCGGTCTGCCTCGCCGTACGGGATATCCATGACGCGAGCTACGTCGCGGATGACCGACTTGGCGCCCATGGTGCCATAGGTGATGATATTGGAGACGGAACGTTCTCCGTACTTTCGGCGAACGTATTCGATGACTTCCTGGCGCCGTGCCTGGCAGAAGTCGATATCGACGTCGGGAGGACTGACGCGTTCCGGATTCAGGAAGCGTTCAAAGATTAAACCGAAGCGGAGAGGGTCGATATCCGTGATCTTCATCGCATAGGCTACGATAGAACCGGCGGCGGAACCGCGGCCCGGTCCCACGGGGATATCGTGTTCCTTGGCCCAGTTGATGAAGTCGGCGGTAATGAGGAAGTAGGAAGCAAAACGGAGAGAATTAATAATACCCAGTTCGTAGTCGAGACGTTCCTTCAGGACGGGGTCGTTGTCTACGCGTTCCTGACCGTAGCGCATGACAAGACCTTCCTCGCAGACCTTGCGGAGGTATTCTTCCCGGGGGGAACCGTCCGGAGTGGCGAACTGAGGATATTTATCCGTGGCGGTGGAATCCAGTTTGATCGTAACGTTGCAGCGTTCGGCGATACGGAGAGTGTTGTCGCAGGCTTCGGGATAATCCTTGAAGAGTTCCCTCATTTCTTCAGGGGATTTGAGATAGACTTCCGGAGAATAGCGCATGCGAGTGGGATCCGCGAGCATTTTACCCATGCCGATGCAGATATGAACATCATGTGCTTCGTGGTCGTCCCGTGTCAGGAAGTGTGCGTCGTTGGTAGCGACGATCGGAAGGTTGTGCTCCCGTGCGAGTTTGATGAGTTGAGGGAAGACCTTTTTTTCCTCGGCAATACCGTGATCCTGAAGTTCGATGAAGAAATTGTCCTTGCCGAAAATACCGGCAAGGCGAGCCGTCATTTCACTGGCCTTCTGGTAGTCGTCCAGTAGAAGCCATTCGTTGATGGGGCCGGCGACGCAACCGCTCAGGCAGATAATGCCTTCGTGAAATTCCTCCAGGGTTTCCAAATCGACGCGAGGCTTGTAATACATGCCTTCCAGATTGCCGCGCGTGACAATTTTGGCGAGGTTGTGATAGCCGAGGTCATTTTCGGCAAGAAGTACCAGATGGGTCGCATTGCGGCGTCCGGGATAGCGTTTTTTATCCTGAAGGGAGAAGGGCGCCAGATAGATTTCACAGCCGATGATGGGTTTGATCTTCGCCTTGGTGGCATTTTGGTAAAACTCAATGGTGCCGAACATGTTGCCATGATCCGTCATGGCAATGGCCGGCATGCCGGATTCGGAACAGAAATTGCACATTTCATTCGTCAGAATGAGACCGTCCAGAAGGGAGAATTCCGTATGGACATGCAGGTGGACGAACGAATTTTCCTGAGTTGTTCCCATGACTGGCTGACCGTTAGTGGGCTGTCATTACCGGACATTGTTCGCGCATGGCCCGGACACAATCGACGATCAGGGGGGGACCGTTGTAGACGAACCCCGTGTAGAGCTGGACGAGACTGGCTCCGGCCTTGATCTTATCGACGGCATCTTGGGCACACATAATACCTCCTACGCCGATGATCGGTATCTTTCCTCCGAGTTCAGCGGCAAAAGCCTGGATGACTTCCGTGGAACGGCGGGTGAGAGGCGCGCCGGAAAGGCCTCCTGCCTGGTTGCTCCAGCGGTGTTCTTCTACTCCGGTGCGTGCGAGTGTGGTATTGGTGGCGATGAGTCCGTCCAGACCTTCATCAAGGAACACGTGGCTGAGTTCCGTGATTTGACTGTCCGTCAGATCAGGTGCCACTTTCATGAAGAGAGGAACGTTGCGCCCCGTTTCCTGGCAGAGGTTGGATGCTTCTGCCTTGAGGGAGGCCAGGAGGCTTGCTGCGGAATCCGCCTGTTGCAGATCGCGCAGGCCTGGTGTGTTCGGAGAGGAAAAATTGACGGCAATGTAGTCGGCGACTGGCCAGGCCGCACTCAGACAGGCAAGGTAATCCATGGCGGCGTCTTCATTGGGTGTGATTTTGTTCTTGCCGATGTTGATGCCGATGACCCCTTTGTATTCGGCTTTTTTAACGTGTTCAACGCCGGAGTCGATGCCGGAGTTATTGAATCCCATGCGGTTAATAATAGCACGGTTTGGAATGAGACGGAACAGGCGGGGTTTGTCGTTGCCCGGTTGGGGGCGCGGCGTCAGTGTGCCGACTTCCACAAATCCGAAACCAAGTCTGCCGAAAGCGTCGATTGTGTCGGCTTCCTTATCCATTCCGGCAGCCAAACCGACGCGATTGGGGAATTTCAACCCTAGAATTTCAACGGGATCTTCCGGGAATTCTCCAGCGAGAGTGGCCAGGATACCCAGTTTTTCTGCGATGCGCAATCCGACCAGAGTTACTTCATGGGCGGTTTCCGCATTGAGGCGGAAGAGACACTTTCTGGCTGTATGATAGAGAATGGGATGCACTGCGCGGGGAGTGTAACAAAGCCGCTACACCGGGTCAAGGAAGGGAATGTCATGGGACTTCCCGCGCGGTGCCGTCGTCATTTTCTCTCCTTTTTCCAAAAAGGAGTTCCGTTCTCCTGGGCCTTGAAATTGTACACGGGCCGGATGATGTCCCGGACATCGACCGTATCGCTGATCAGTCCGAGGATTTCCTCGATTCCCTTGTATACCATGGGGGCCTCGTCCAGGGTCTCTTCCGAGATGGAGGTAGAATAGATACCCTTCATGGATGTGCGGAAATCGTCGATGTCGAGTGTCTTCCGCGCCACGGTACGGCTCATGATGCGACCGGCACCATGCGGTGCGGACTGGTTCCAGTCATCATTGCCTTTGCCGGTTCCGAGGATGGCGCCGTCTCTCATGTTGATGGGGATGAGGAGGCGTTCATTCTTACGGGCGGAAATGGCGCCTTTGCGGACGATTCCGGAATCGTGGTCGATGTAGTTGTGGATGGTGTGGAATGCATCTTCCGGAGCCAAATGCAGGCCTTCTATAATTTCACGGGCGATAATTTCGCGATTAACCGTAGCAAAATGCTGGCAGATGCGCATGTCGTGCAGGTAACGTTCGCGGGCTTCACCTTCCAGATAACAGAGTTCGGGGGGAATATCGGGGTGGAGTTCTTCAGCTTCCCTCTTGATGCGTGCGATCGCAGTCTGGATTTCGGACTGGCGGCCGTTTGCCCTGTATTCTTCGATTATTTTAAGGCATGTGTCGGTTGTTCTATAGGAAGTTCTATGGCGTTCGATAGCCTCGTTCTGATAAAGATCCGCCACCTGCTTGCCGAGGTTGCGGCTTCCCGTATGGATTACCAGATAGACAGTACCGTCCCTGGCGACATCCAATTCGATAAAGTGATTGCCTCCACCCAGGGTTCGCAGACTCTTGAGCAGCCTCTCCTGGTAGTGCAAAGAGTCAAGACACTTCAGGCCGTCGAATTCAGGGAAACCGACCTTTTGATTCTCATGAGTGTCGCTTCCCGAAGGAACCCGTTCGCGAATAATGCGGTCGAGTTCCGAAAAATCGGGTAGTTTCTTCCCGAGGCGGACAGTATACATGCCGCAGCCGATATCGACTCCGACGATGTTGGGAATCACCTTGTCGCCTAGATTGGCCGTAAAACCGATGACGCATCCGACTCCGGCGTGAACATCGGGCATGATACGGATCTTGCTGTTCGTGAACGCAGGAACCTGTCCCAGTCTGGCAATTTGTTTCTTCGCCAGTTCGTCGACGTTGTCAGTAAATATTTTAACGTTGTCCATCATGTTTTTTTCATAGTTGAAAAAAAGGCCGGACATCGCATCTGCAATGTCCGGCCCAGAGTTTATTTGAATATGGTATTCGATTGTTATGGATGATGCTGTACAGGCAGTTCTTCAAACCGGGCCGGAATCGGTTCGGACATGCCCAGTGAAGCCCGTAGGACTTCTTGGGAACAGGAGAGGCTGGGGAACATGTTCTTCATGAATTCTGTATCCGAGTGAGAGGATGAGGTTGCCTGTTTCGAGCAACTGGAGCTATCCTACCATATTTCGGGAAATGTAAACCGGGTGTTTTTGCAAGTAACTTGACTCTAGAGTCAAGAATGCTTTCTCGGGGGGACGATTAGTACCTGAGTGCTTTGCGGATGTCTTCAGCGTAGGCGGCTGCTTTTTGGGCGAAGCTCTTATCCATATCCCGGTAAAGAATACCGCGGGAGACATTGATCAGAGGAGGTGCCGTACGACCGGCTCCTGTGAGGCTGGAGAGATCGCCTCCCTGGGCGCCGAGGCCGGGAATCAACAGCGGGGCATCCGGCGTCCGGGTAAGGATTTCGCTGTCGGCGTTCGTGAGGCCAACCACCATGCCGACATCGGTTTTGCGACCTTCGTCAATCGAACGGCTCACCATGTCGCCGACAAGTTCATAGACTTTACGTCCATCTGCCAGCTGTTGGCGTTCAATATCGGCGGAACCGGGGTTGGATGTGACAGTAAGGAGATAGACACCCTTGCCTTCGTAGTCGAGAAAGGGGGCAAGAGTGTCGTATCCCATGAAGGGGCTGAGGGTGACGGCATCGACATTCAGGCGTTCGAAATAGGCCTGGGCGTAATATTTCTGGGTTTCTCCAATATCGCCGCGCTTGACGTCGAGGACGATGGGGATTTCCCGAGGCATATCGGCCAGCAGGGATTCCAGCATTTCAAGTCCGGCCAGCCCCATGGCTTCGAAATAGGCGATATTGGGTTTGAATGCAGCGGCATAGGGGGCTGTTTCTTCAATGACTTGGCGAAGGAAAGAAGGAATTTGTCCGACTCCGTCCGATTCGGGACGCGGGTCGAGACCGACGCACAGGGCGGAGCGAGTGTCGCGGATGCGTGAGGCAAGCTTTTCAGAGAACTTCATATGGCACTTATAGAATCACAGGAGGGGGATGACAGGCAAGCCCCATTGATGGCCGGAGATAAAAGTTGAGTCTGAGGTAGACTTGTGCCGGGAGCCATCTCATACGTTGTCGGGAGTTCCGTCATCCGTTTGGGAAAGAATTACTGTAAGAACATGCGTGATACCGCAGCCGGCACCTTCCGTAATACGAACCTTCATGGTCTCATTGAGGAGTTCTATACGATGAAAAGAGAACGGCATCGCTCCTGCGCATGGATTCTCCGTTTGCTGATTCATTTTGAGCGATGGCGTTGAAAAGTCTTGCACCGGACCTCCTAATTTTTATGGTACTCGCATCGCTTTTGCGCTTTCGTGGGCTCGTCGTTCAATGGATAGGACGTCGGTTTCCGGTACCGAAGATGAGGGTTCGATTCCCCCCGGGCCTACCAAGATTATAAATGCGATGGTTGATTGACGTTTGGGGTTGGTTGTGTCGTAATTGAATGAGAGGCTCTCGGGACGAGATGCCCTGTGTATGGACGAGCCTGGAGAACAGAGAAAGATTATTCACATCGATATGGATGCCTTTTATGCGTCGATCGAGCAGAGGGATTTTCCCGAGTATCGGGGGAAGCCTATTGCCGTGGGACGCGAAGGCGCGCGTAGCGTTGTGTCGACGGCGAGTTATGAGGCACGAAAGTTCGGAGTACGATCGGCTATGCCGTCGATGAGCGCGATGAGACTGTGTCCGCATTTGATTTTTGTCGAAGGCCGGATGGATGTTTATAAGGCGGTTTCCCGACAGATTCGCGAGATTTTCTACCGCTATACGGATGTGGTGGAGCCTTTGTCGCTGGATGAAGCGTTTCTGGATGTGACGCTCAACAAGCCGGGGATTGGGCTTGCTGTGGATATTGCCCGCCGGATCAAGGCGGAGATTGCCGAAGAGTTGAATCTGACCGCTTCCGCCGGAGTATCGTACAATAAGTTCCTGGCGAAGATTGCTTCTGATTTCAGGAAACCTGACGGTTTGTTCACGATTCATCCATCACGTGCCCAGGCTTTTATTGACCAGTTGCCGATTGAGATGTTTTGGGGGGTGGGGAAGGCGACGGCATCGCGGATGCATGCGTTGTCGATTACGAATGGACGGGATTTAAGGGAACGGGATCTCGATTTCCTGATTCGTCAATTCGGCAAGGCCGGGGTGCTGTATTACAAATGTGCCCGGGGGATTGATGATCGTCCGGTGGAGGCGGTTCGCGTGCGGAAGTCTGTCGGTTGTGAACATACGTTTCCGGAGGATGTGACGGCGGATGCTGCCCGCCACAGGGAGTTGCTTCAGGTGGCCCGGGAATTGACCAAGAGGCTGGAGCGTTCGATGTTTCGCGGCAATACTCTGACGATCAAGGTGAAGTTCCCGGATTTTACGCAGCGGACTCGTTGTATGACGGTAACGGATTGCCTGATGGGGTATGAAGATATTCTTCCTTTGGCACATCAACTTCTGGACGGCCTGGAGACGGGAACTCGTCCGTTCCGTTTGCTCGGGTTATCGGTTTCCAATCCTGTGGATGATAGGAACGGGGAGGATTGGGAGCAACTTTGGCTGGACTTCGGGGAGTATTGATGCGTCGCTTTTGCTTGAGCAATTCTCGTTTGCCCTCCTATTGTGGTGTGGCGTTGCCAAGCGTGATGGTGAAGTCGATGGGTACGTTGATGATTTGAGGTGTCCAGTAGCTGATTTCGAGATCGAGAGGAGTACTTTTATCGAAGGAATGTGGCAAATAGATGTTTTGGCAATAGGTATTTTTCTTATTTGCGGTCCAGGTTCCCGAGGGAAGGTCGAGTTCTTTATTGGAAATTTTCATTTGTATTGGAACGACTTGCGAAGAGGTAATGTCGATAGAAACACCGGATCTGGGTATTTCAATCGGATATTCCATCTGTATTTTTTTTGCCTTAGATAATGAAAATGGACCCGATTGGAGAGGCCTGTCGAGCCGGAATCCCTTGATCAGAGTTGTTTGCGTTTTTTGTGCGATAGCCATGGGGACTTTCCCCTTAATGTGAACCCATGTGGAACCTTGAGATGGGATTTGTGCTGAGAATAATTGGAGGGTAGGATTTTGGAGGTTGCTATACACTTTTGGGGTGTTCCCTGTAATGGTCCAGGTTTTGTTATTGGAGTCCAGGCATGTCAGTTTGATACTCTGATCCAGAGCCAGCTTCATGTGCTGGTATTGCTGGGAGGTGAAGAGGAATTGGATTGAGAACCGATGGTCCTCGTTAATTTTTTTCCCTTCTTGATCAATGGTGGGTATCAAGACGATCTCCAGTTCCTGGACGGATGCCTGGATGGTTTCTTCCGTGGTTTTTTCCTGTGCCGGGGTGATGGGGGCGAGCAGGCTGCCGATGAGGAGTGAAAGGAGAAACTTTGTATTGCTGTTCATGACGGTGAAGTTGATGAAGCCCTTGCAGTATGTTCAGGAGTGAGATTCCTGGCCGAGGTTGAATTTGATGTCGATAGGAACGGAGACTGTTTCGATTTGATCCCAAAGTTCGAATAGGATTTGTATTCTCTGATGTTTGGCATCAATCTCAATGGCCTCCCTGTTACTCAAAAATAATTTGGAGCACAGGATAGAGAGAAGTTGCTCGCCGGTCTCCGATGAAATGATGATTCTACGGATAAGTTCTTTGTGCTCTCCTTTGATGTTGAGCTCAATGCGATTTATTTCTCCTTTAGGATGGGATGGAATGAGTTGAGGGGAGATAGTGAAGTGCTCTAAATTGGCTGATGAATGAGAGTCGACATCTACGGTTATGGCTTGTGTTTCTCTGACCTTGCTACGTTTGGCTATTTGCACATCCATGGAGCCCTCAATACGGAGCCACTTGGCGTTGGGAGAGGCCAGTTTTCCACTAACAAGGTTTTCCAGATAGGTGAAAGGTTCGGTTGCACAGCATTTCCCTTTCCAGCTACCCATGCTGTACAGTGACCATCGGGCTCCTGTCGAATCGGAACATTGCAACTTTCTGTAGAAGGGCGAACTGGTGTCCGGATTCCATTGTGAGGAAACAATGTCGTACTGGGATGATTCGAAGAGTAAATTCAGATCCATTTTTTTAGCAGGATCTTTGCTGCCATAGTGTATTTGGAAGCTTTTGAGGCCGACATGGATATCGGAGGGAGGTTGGTTGGTTGTCGAGTCAGCGAGACTTGATGGTAAGGTAAGAAGAACCAGGAGAGAAAGGCAGGAGGCTTGTACGATGTTCTGCAAGAGTGATTTGTGCAGTAAATTGTAGGTTTTCATAGCAGAATTTGGCGAAAGGGACTGAATGAAGAAGTGGGGTTATCTTCAATCCAATATATAAATCACTGTGTATATACAATGTCAATATAAATTGAGAAAGGTAGATGATTCTCTCAATTTTTCCGAGAACAGCCATCAGGACAGAATGCCAGAGCAGATGGAGCAGAGGAAACAGATTGATTGTCTGCTAGTGAGTGCTACCTGTTAACAGCGAAACTGCGGGATGTCATGAGAGGAGCTTTATCGGGAGGTGTCGCGCAGGGCGACAGGTTTGTCGAGTATTTCCCGGTAGAGGATGGCGGTGCGGAGTGCCTGGATGTTGTTCAGGTCGTGCCGTAGATCCGTGGCTGATGTGGCAGCGGGTTGGCTGGCGTGGTGGATCGTCTGATGTTTTGCCGCCGGGGTGGTAGCATGTTTGTTTTGGAGACTCGCGAGAGCTTCCTGTTCCGCATTGGAGAGGGATTGGATGGAGGCGGCTGCCTGTTCTTCACTGGTGGCAGCGGCAACCGTAGAAGGGGAAGAAACGGTGCGGTTTGTAGATTCCTGCCGGGTAACTGGGATGGGGTGGGAATGTTGTACCCGGTTATTGTTCGGCTGGTGGTGGGAAGCTTGGGGGATACTGGCGACTGTTCTTCCCGGCGGGATTTTTCCACGGGTACGGGCGTTTTCGATGACTTTCCTGATTTTCCGTTCTTCAGCCGTTTCGTGCTGCTTGGAAGGATTGGGTCGGAAGAGTTTTTCCTTCAAATAGTCTATCAACCAGCTGATTAGCATAACGCCGCCCAAAACAAGGAGAGAACTGATGGCTCCCCAGATGTCGACATCGGCAAGGCATGGGATGAAGGCTGGCATGATGGAAGTATCCGACTGGGCTGCGTGAAAATATACGGGGACGGTTAGTACCTTAATGTCCAGTACTTCCGTCCCCGGAATGAGGGGGTTATTTGACGTTGGTTGAAGGCGATGAGGGAGCGGCGATGGCATCCCTCATTTTCGTATCGGCAATGACGTTCTGGTAACGGGCATAGTCGAGGACGCCGAGGTTGCCATTGCGGAAGGCTTCTGCCATGGCCATGGGGATTTCAGCTTCCGCCTCGACGACTTTGGCCCGCATTTCCTGGGTACGGGCCGACATTTCCTGCTCGGTGGCGACGGCGGCAGCGCGCCGTACTTCGGCTTTGGCCTGGGCAATTTGCTTGTCGGCTTCGGCCTGTTCCGCCTGAAGGCGGGCACCGACGTTTCCGGCGACGTCTACATCGGCGATATCGATGGAGATGACTTCGAAAGCCGTGGAGGCGTCAACGCCTTTATCCATGACTTTCTGAGAGATGTTTTCCGGTTTTTCGAGGACGTCCTTGTAGGAGGATGCGGAGCCGACGGCAGAGACGATGCCTTCTCCGACACGGGCGACAACGGTTTCTTCCGTGGCGCCGCCGACGAAGAGGTCAAGGTTGGTGCGGACGGTAACTCGGGCGCGAACGGCTACGGCGATACCGTCGCGTGCGACAGCCGTCAGGCGGGTTTGACCGGAAGCGGGGTTCGGACAGTCGATGACGCGGGGGTTGATGGAGGTGCGGACGGCTTCAAGAACAGTTTTTTCCGTTCCTTTGACGGCGAGGTCGATCGCGCATGCCCGGTCAAAGGTGAGGGGAATGCCGGCTTTTTCAGCGGCGATGAGGGCGAGTACGCAATTAATGATGTCGCCGCCGGCCAGGTAATGGGCTTCCAACTGGTCGGTGGAGATGGGCAGCCCTGCCTTGCCGGCAGTAATCCGGGAATCGACAACGAGGGGATAGGGCACTTTCCTGAGCCACATACCCAGCATGTTGGTCATGGAGACGGGAGCTTTGGCTAGGCGTGCCCGCAGCCATGTCTTAAAAAATTTGGCAATAATGGCGCCCGTGATCAGGACGAAGACGATAACGACCAGGATAACGATGGCGAACAATGCTCCAGGAATTTCTGCTAATGGCATGCTCGTTTTGTAACATGACGGCGGATTGTTGGCAAAGAAGAAACGATAATTTTTTGGACATCATTTTTTCTCTGCTTGACCTTCTGGCTCGAAAGGGCAATCCCATGTGCTGTGCTTACGACTGATTTTGATTACAACCTTCCCGAAGAACTCATTGCCGACCGTCCTCTGCCGGATCGTGCCTCATCCCGCATGATGGTGATCCATCGTGATAGTGGGGTAATTGAGCACCGACATTTTTCCGATCTCCCGGATTATGTACAGGAAGGGGATCACTTTATTCTGAACGACACGCGTGTGGTCCCAGCCCGGTTTTTCTCGAATGACGGCTCTATTGAGCTGGTGCGGGCAGGCGCTTTGTCTCCGACGCTATGGAAGTGCATGGTGCGCCCGGGGCGCAAGATGAAAATCGGCAAGACGGTGCAGATCGGCGAGGCTATGGGTACAGTGGAGGATATTGACGCAGAGGGTTACCGCATCATCCGGTTTGATGCCGAAGTGGATGAGGAACAATACGGACGTCTGGCTCTGCCTCATTACATGAACCGCGAGAGCGATCCCGAGGACAAGGAACGTTATCAGACGGTGTATGCGGCTCATAACGGTGCCATTGCTGCTCCGACAGCGGGTCTTCATTTTACGCCGGAGTTGCTGGCTTCCATACCTCATAGTTTCGTGACTCTCCATGTCGGCGTTGGAACGTTTCGCCCGGTAAAGGTGGATCGTATTGAGGAGCACGAGATGCACACGGAGCATTTTGTCATGCCGCAGGAAACCGCCGATGCCGTATCCGCTGCCAAACGCGTGATTGCCGTCGGGACGACATCCGTCCGTGTGCTGGAACACTTGGCTAATACTCAGGGGCTTCCTTTGAAGGGGACGGAAGGTTCTACCAACATTTTCATTTACCCCTCGTACGAGTACAAGGTGGTCGATGCCCTGATTACCAATTTCCACTTGCCCCAGAGTACGCTGATTATGTTGGTGAGTGCATTTGCCGGGCGAGAACTCGTGTTGCGTGCCTATGAAGAGGCCATCCGGGAACGTTACCGTTTTTATTCCTATGGGGATTGCATGTTAATTCTTTAGGAGAGGACGAATATGAAATGGGATCAACGGAAATGGTGTTCCAGATTGAAGAAAACGGGGCTGGCTCTGGTTCGCATCTATTTCTTGTTGTTTGTCATTTTGATTCTATTTCAGGGATATGTCGTTTTTCCCGGTCAATGGATGGTGTTTCCATCCCTTCGGCATAGTTTTTTGGAAAAATATCTGGAGCCATGTTCCCGTACGTTCCATGTGAACGGGGAAACGCTGGAGGGATGGGTTAAACATGTTCCCGGGACTCCTCTCATTGTTTTTTTAGGAGGCAACGGAGAAGATGTCGCCTGGCATGTTCCATTTCTCGACGGGATGGGATGTTCCTTTCTGACTGTCAATTACCGGGGATTCGGCAACAGTTCGGGTTCGCCTTCGGAACAGGCTCTTATTGATGATGCCATTGTTCTGATTGATCAGGTTTGTGAGGAAATGGACATTCCTTCCGGCGAGGTTGTCCTTGTCGGGCAAAGTATCGGGTCGGGGGTAGCGGTTGCCGTTGCTTCCAAGCGTCCTCCTGGCAAGCTGGTTCTGCAGGTTCCGTTTGACAGTCTGGAAGCCGTTGCCAAGGAAAAATTGCCCGTGTATCCCGTTTCGTGGATATTGAGATCTCCGTTCAGGTCTGACTTGCTGGCTCCTGCCATCACTTGTCCCGTTGCTGTTTTCGCCGCACTGGAAGATGAGGTGATACCCGTGCATCATGCTCGGCGTATTGCTTCTCTTTTCCCCCAGCTTATCTGTTACCGCGAATTTGACGGCGTTCATCACATGGAGCTGGAAGACGCGTATGGTTTTGAACGGGCTTTCCGGAATTTTTGTCTGGGTGACGGAAAGGGATAGGAACTTGACTTTCGTTCAAAAGGGAAAATATATAGAACCATCATGGTTTTCAGGAAAAAATATTGTTTCCGATTCGGACTGCTTGTTGTCGCGGCCATGTTGTTTTTGGTATTGAGTCATTGCACCAACAAGTTTGTTTTTCCCGGACAATCCATGATTAATCCGGACGAACGTCCTGTATTCATGGAAAAAATATCGCATCCTTATTACCATACTTTTTCCGTCAATGGAGAAACTCTGGAAGGTTGGTCGAGAGAGGTGCCAGGAACTCCCTTGATCGTATATTATGGAGGCAATGCCGAGGATGTTCTGTACAGAACGGAGGAACTGGTGACTTGGGGGTGTTCTTTCCTGGCAGTCAATTACCGTGGATTCGGAAGAAGTACGGGTTCTCCTTCACAAAAGAACGTCGTGGATGATGCCGTGGTCTTGCTTGACCTTGCCGTATCCGGGAGGGGAAAATCATGGGACGATGTTGTTCTTCTGGGGCAGAGCATTGGATCGGGGGTTGCCGTCCAGGTTGCTTCACAGCGTCCTGTGAGCAAGATGGTACTTTTAGTCCCGTTTGACAGTTTGGAGTCGGTAGCAAAGGAGATGATTCCCTGGCTCCCGGTGTCTTGGCTTTTGGATTCTCCGTTTCGTTCCGACGAACTGGCTCCCGGCATCACATGTCCCGTGGCGATTTATGCGGCAGAAGAAGACCGGGTGATCCCCGTACATCATGCGAGAAATTTGGCCCGTCTTTTTCCCAATCTGACGAATTACCGGGAGTTGCCCGGGATTTCTCATATGGGACTGTTGGGGAATCCGCGATTTTCGAAAATTCTCCGTCAAGAATGTTGTGAGAAGTCGGCCACGAAAAGAACTTGATTAAAGAATAAACAGTATTACGATAAAGATATGGTTCCAGGAACTGTTCTTTTGATTTTTGTCATATTGGTTTGCTACCTCTTCTTTGCTGCAGGGGTAACGGGAGCAATAGGCCTCGTAATGGGATCCCGCTGGCGGCGTACCGGAGTTATTGCCGGGACTTTAGCTACGGTTATGATTATGGGGACAGTGCATTTGTACGTCCAATTTCTGGAAGCATGCCAGAAGAGTCTGGTGGCTGAAGATGGGGCGATCAGTCAATTGATACTGAGTGGGGCGGATGGGCCGACAAGTTTGTTTGTGACCATCAAATTCCCTTGGATTATGGCATTGGCCCTTTGGATGATTACCTGCCTTGTTACGGTGGGCGTTGCGTGGATGCAGGAGGAAGCCTACTGCAACAGGCTGAAGGATGCCCGGGAATCCGGAGAAGCGTAAAATGCTAGCTGCCGGCTGGCGATGTTGTATGTTCCCGGGGCATCGGTTTTCCTGTGGTTGTCTGAGCCGGGACGATGGAATGAAACCGGATTTTTCCAACATTCCGGTGATCCGATGTGAAAAATAAAGCAGGCATTCGGTTGCGAGTGCCTGCTTGAAGTTGCCGGGAGATGATGGGAATAGTGATCTATTATTGAGGAAAGACTCTTTTCCATGTTTTACCCTCATCCGTGGATTCGTGGATACCTTTTTCGGCATAAAGGGTAATATGTGAGAAGTTGTCCTTGTCAATCTTCAATTCAAAGGCCCGGCCCCAGTTCTGCTGGTCCGCTTGTTTTTTCCAACGCATGGCATTTTGGTTGCTCCAGTAAACGCCGTTGCCGTCTAAAGGTACAGCGAGCAGGAGCGTGACATCGTCGCGTCGGCGGTCTGCAGCCAGGGTAGGCTGGTTGGAGGGCAGTACCTGCAGGACGCGGTTGATGGTATGTGCCATGTTGAATGTCGTGTAAAGCCCGTTTGTGGAGAACAGGTAGAGCAGAGCATCGGAACGCGTGTCGTAGAGCAGTTTCAGGAAACCTGTACCGGGGACTTCGATGAGAGAGTCCCATTTTTTGCCATTGTTGCGGGACATGAAAGCTTTGCCGCGATTGGTCCCCGGATCCGCAGTCAGGAGGCCGACCCGTTCCGGGATATCGGGGTGATAGGCTACATTGGAAATGGCTTCGCCCTTCAAGCCACGGTTTTCCCAGGTAACCCCTCCATCGGATGAGAAAAAGACCCCGGCTCGGTCGGAACCGGCCATGATTTCCTGGGCGTTTTTCGGATGGACGGAGATGATTTCTCCGGCGATAGCCGAAGGAATGGAAGGATTGACTTTGAATTCAGAGCAGACTTTCTGCCATGTTTTGCCCATGTCGGTACTGCGGAAGAGGCCTCCTCCTTGACTGGAGGCCGCTGCCATGATCAAGTTGTCGCCGGCCAGGGCAATAGAACGAACGAAGGAGGTCCCCTGAGGCAGGCGTATGGAATGCCGGGTATAGGTGTCACCATTCTTTTGCAGCAGTTCGGCTCCCCGGCGGGTACGGAGGACGGCAAGATCGGGCTTCAGGATGGAGTAGCCGATAATGGAACCGGAAGCTGAGGGAAGAACCATTTTGGGTTCTTGCATCTGCCCTTGCTTCAGAGTGATGTCGCCCATGGTAGCCGTAAAGACGCCTTTGCCCTTGCCGGGGATGGTGCGGAAGGTGATACCCGCCAGGATTGTTTCCGGCATGGGGATGATGCGCTGCATGGCCATTTCCCACGTTTTGCCGTCAGCGGATGAGAAGCAGGAAAATTCGTTGCCCCGGCGTGTGATCCGAAGCCAGGTATGCTTATCGTCAAGACGGAAGGACGACTTGCGGCTCGTGCCGTAGTCGCTGAAATCGGCGCTGCAACGCACTCCGTCTCCTACGGTGCGGAAGATGGCTATTTCCTTGTCGTAGTCATTGCCCCCATTGTCCTTTTTAGCCATGATGCCGACCCAGCAGTCATTGCCGGTATCGAGCGATTTGTCACTGGATGAGATGATTCGTCCGGTCAGGACAAAGTCCCCTTTGACGGATCGGTTGACCAGGTATTCTCCCTCGCCTACAAACTGGAAGATTCCGTTTTTGCCGTTGACTGCGTGGGGAAGGCCGGTTTCTCCGAATGTCTTGACTGACCATGATGGATCCAGAACGCTGGAGGATTTCAGGTTGACGTGAGGAGTGTCGACCGTATGGGAACCGTTGTAGTAGACACGGGCCCAAAGATCGTTGTTGCCGTCAAAAAGGGTCATGGATGCCAGGAATGGAGGCTTGTCCGTGGAGGAGACGAGCTTGTTGCCGTTGAAGTATTCAATTTTGTTGACCTTGCCGCTGGAGATAGATGTCTTGAGTATCTTTTCCTGGGCGTTGCCGGAGATTTCCAGTTTGGCGTCGGGGATGTCGGAACGCTTTTCCCGGACGAGGTTTTTGAGAGGGATTTCTTCCAAAGGTTTGTTGTCGTATTCCCATCCCAGCCAGGCAATGGCGAATTCGGGATCGTTGTTCTTTTTGAAGTAGGTGAGTTTGATGGGAACGAGTCCCCTCTGCAGGAAGACGGAAGTGCGCTTTTCCGAAGCACTGTGGATACCGTCGTTGTCGATGACATTTTGACCACCCAGTTCCAGGCGGCTACCGTCGCAGGATTTCAGGACAAAGGTGTAGGCCCCCGTTTCAGGGACATTGAGAAAGCCTTCGTAGGTGAAGGCGAATTTACCATCGCGATTACCTCTCAGGGCCGTATCGAATCCCCGGGACACACCGGAACGCAATGGTTGGGAGAAGTCGATGGCTTGGAGAGAATCCCAGCCGTCCGGGCTTTCTACGTATTTGTATTCCAGTCCGTCGGTTACTTGCTTGTTGGCTGAGACGGACTGGATGGTTTTCCCGGTGCCGGGCTGTGGCAGGTCGATGGTTTTGGTCTGGTCAAAGATGTCCGTGATGGTTAGGCGGGCATAGCCTTTTCCTCCCGCAGTCAAGGGGATGGATTTGGTACGGACTTGAGGGAGCTGTTCCTGAACGGATGCCAGTGGTTTTCCCCGGAACTCCGGGTTGTCGTATACATCGATTTTATAGCCGAGCTGAGGGGAGGATTGAGCTTCCAGCGTCCAATCGACAATGAGCTGGCCGTCTGCCGTACGGGACTCCGCTTTGGCGAGAATGGGGTCGGGAACCGGTGCTGCGGGTTGTTTCAACTGGAAATCATGTTTGCGCCCCTGTTCGAGATTATAGGGGAATTTGCGGTTTTCCGTATAGGACATGGTGAGGACGGTGTTGTCATCCTTGAAGTTGACCGTCCAGGCCTGGTACTTCATTCCGTCGTCCTTGTGAACGTCGATGGAGACGGTGTCCAGTTTCTTCCATTCTCCATTGAGGCGATAGAAGCCTTTGCCGTGCCACAGTTCGCGGTGCTTGCGGCCGGCGTGTCCGAAGTCCTCCAGGAATCCCCCGTTTCCTCTGAATCCGGTGGCGGCATAGGGGATGCGGAAGGTTGCAAGATGGTGCCATTCATTATTAGTCTGGTCCTTCATCCAGGAGCCCACATAGGCTTCCTTGTTTTGTTCATTGGCTCCCCATGTGCGGATGAACATCGTGTACCACTGCTTGGTCTTGATCCATGGGACATCGCGTCCTCCGGCACTTCCGGAGGCTCCTTCCCCGACGTACTGGCGGGCATAGACGACGGGATTCATGTAGGTGTTGCGTACCTGGCGGTTTTCGTAGGCTTTGTCAGGCCAGAAGGACCAGACGGTACTGGGACGGTAGGTTTCCAGATTGGTGTTGTCTCCGACGTTGGCGGCGACGCCGGCGTAGAAATACCCTCCCTTGGGATACATATTGAGATTCCAGCAGGCAAAATAGGTGGATTCCGGCCAGTAGGGGTATAACAAATCAACCATGATGATGTCGGCCCCGTCTTCGACGTGATCCTGATACCAGGAGGCAAACGCCGGGATAGACATGCAAAGGCCAAGGATGAGGAAGAATATTTTTTTCATGGAATGAGGGAGATGGGGGAAAGGTTTGCCGAGCAGAGCAGTTTTACGCTTGATATACGAAGCTTCGCAAATGAAAAATTCATTAAGATTGAGGATTCCACTGCAACGCTGATGCCGCCAAAAGGAAGGGATGCTGTAAAAATCCCGTCTAAAACATGGGATTTCGCGGGAAAATGCTTGATGCTTGCAGGGCAAGTTGCTAAGGGTCGATGCATGGATATGAGGCGTTTTCTGCAAATTTGCCTGGTTGTTCTGCCATTGCTGGCTGCTTCCTGTAGTCCGGGCTCATCGTCGCGGCGTCCTCCGCTTGTCAGTTTCCGACCTCAGGATATTCCTTTGGTTCCTCGTACGGTCTCCCAGATCAACAGGGAGGTGCGGATAGACAGGGACTACATGCCGACTTCTACGAGGGCTCGCAGATATTATTCCGGTTCGTTGAGCCCCCGCTTTATTACGATTCACAGCACGGCCAATCCTTCGGGAGATGCCTGTAGTCATGCCAAATATTTGAATAAGGGAAAATCGGGCAGCCTCTGCTGGCATTTTACTGTGGACCAGTACCATGCCGTCCAGCATTTGCCATTGAACCGGATGGGGCACCATGCGGACAAAGGCGGGCCGGGAGACAGGTATTCCATCGCCATTGAGATGTGCGAGGTGCGTTCTCACAGCAAGGCCAAGACTTATGACCGTGCTGCCAAATTGACGGCTAGCCTGATGACCCAGTACAATATTCCTCTCCGCAATGTTGTCCCGCACTACTACTGGAGTGGCAAAGCATGCCCAGGACCTCTGCTGGATGAGAAACGTCCCGGCTATAAATGGAGCTGGTTTATTTCCCGCGTGGATTATTACTACCGTTGTCTGAATGGCGGGAAGCAGCATGTATCCTGATTCAATATTTGGTACAGGGAAGTGAACATGCCGGAGCCAGACATGTTGAATGGCGGTTGGAAGTTGCTGTCACGGCTGGATGAACTTGCTTTTTTACGGGGAATGGCCCGTGAGAGGAAGGCCTTGGACGCGTTGGGCATTTCGACGGTACATGATTTGTTGTTCCATCTTCCCCGGCGTTATGAAGATCGGCGTCGTTTCGACGGGTTCGATTCCCTGGGGGAGCACAGGGCCGTTTGTCTGCGCGTTAAAGTTGTGGATACGAAGTGGAAGGGCTTCCGAGGGAAGGGGGGGTACTTTGAGGCTGTTGTTGAGGATCTGAACAGCCTGGGCGGTTCCGTCATCAGCTGTCGGTGGTTTCATTTTCCCGGGATTGCCAAGATGGTGTGCGCCGGTCAGGAATTGGTGATGTACGGCAAGCCGAAGCAATACGGCAAGCAGCTCTGTATGGTGCATCCCGAGTTTGAAGAAGTGCAATCGGGAAGTTCCATCCACATGGATAGGCTGGTACCGGTCTACGGGAATTTGTCCGGATTGAATACTCGGAGATTCCGTGAAATTATCTGGAAGGTGTTTCAGGGGATGGTGCCGGGAGCCGAAGACGGAATTTATGAATTCTCGGAAAAAGAACCTCGTAAAAAATCCCTTTTGGATCTGCACTTTCCGGAGTCCATGGAGGATGTTCTGCGGGCTCGTCGCCGCTTTGCTTTGGAAGAATGTCTGATTCAGCAGTTGAAAGTCGGTTGCCGCCGCCGCCGGAATCTTGTGGTTCCCGGGAAGATAACGGCTACGGGAACGCAATTGATGCGCGACTTGATGGAGGCTCTTCCTTTTGAAATGACACTCAGCCAGAAGAGGTGCCTCCGCGAGATTTACGGGGATATGAAGTCTTCCCGCCGGATGAACCGCCTGCTTCAAGGTGATGTTGGTTCCGGGAAAACACTTGTAGCTCTGGGCGCTATGCTGATGGCCGTGGAATCGGGACATTCCGCCGTCCTCATGGCTCCGACGCAGATCCTCGCAGAGCAGCATTATCGCAAATTCCGAACTCTGCTGGATCCGCTGGGAGTATCCACATCGTTGAGAACGAGCGACAGGAGGGAGGATTCCCATGTGGCCTTTGATGGAGAGCCTTCCATTGTCGTCGGTACTCATGCGCTGTTGTATGCACGGAATTCTCCCGGTTCGCCCGGTTTGGTCGTCATTGACGAACAGCACAAGTTTGGCGTACTCCAGCGCGAACGCCTGGTGGAAAGCGCAGGCAATCCGGACGTACTTGTCATGACGGCGACTCCGATCCCCCGTACGTTGACACTGACAGTTTACGGGGATTTGGATGTGTCCGTGATCGATGAACTTCCCGCCGGGCGCGGGAAGATTGTGACCGCTCTCCGCACACCGAAACAAATGAAAAAGATTGTGGAATTCGTCCGCTCCCAAATCGACGAAGGCCGCCAGGTGTACATTGTCTCTCCCCTGATTGAAGAAAGTTCCGTGCGTAAAAGTACCTCTGCCCTGAAGGAACTGGAGGTCTGGAAAAAGCGCTTGCCGCATGTCGATATCGGTCTGCTTCACGGGCGCATGGCTTCGGAGGAGAAGGATGTTATCATGCGCGACTTTTTGGAAAACAAGATAAGCGTCCTCGTATCGACGACAGTGGTCGAGGTCGGAGTGGATGTTCCGAATGCAACGGTCATGATTATCAATGATGCGGAATCGTTCGGTCTTTCCCAGCTTCACCAGTTGCGGGGGCGTATCGGCCGGGGAGGACACCATTCCTACTGTATCCTGATCTCCGATGTGGCCGAGGATGACGAACAATGGGAAAAACTCCATATTCTGGAGACGACATTGAACGGATTTGAATTGGCCGAGGAAGATTTGCGCTTGCGCGGCCCCGGGGATGTCCTGGGAACGGAACAGAGCGGCCTGAGTTCCATCATGTTCACGGAATGGTTGACGGATCCCCGGCTTATTCGCAGGGGAAAGGAACTGGCGGACATGATCCTGGAGGAAGACCCCGATCTAACCTCAGCCAAGTACAAGGCGTTGAGGCAGTATTGTCTCAATATCTGAGATCGTGAATGGAGCTGCCTGCGATGATCATTGGTGATCCTTCCCGTGAGGGTTTCGGGAAGACTCGTCAGATTGGAGGCCCATCCGGAATGACGGAGCCGAAAGGAGAATCCTCCTTGCCCTTTTGTCCGGCGCGTCCGGGGTCGGATGCCTTGCCGCGTTCTCCGGCTTTTTGGATGGCGCTTTCGGCATCCTCGACCGGTTTGTCGGACTTGATGGCTTTACGCTTATTGTCGTCGGGTGAGGAGAGGATGCGCTTGATCAGGTTGCCGGACGAATCGTATACGAATTCTTCACGGGTAAAGTTCCAATTGGTCGGATAGGGATGATCGATCCGGCTCAGTTGGCCCCGTTCATTGTATTGTTTGTCTGGGGTGCCCTCTACCATGCCCAGGGGGATTCTGTCGAGCAGGATGGGATAGGCAATTTCAATCAAATTGGTAGAGGATATTTCTTCTCCATAATGGGCTCCGCCTTTGAGAAGGCCGAATGGAGAAAAATCTTCCATCCGTTTGCCGGGTAATTTCAGGAACAGGCGACGGGAGGTTTCCTCAATGAAGGCCATGCGGTTGAGATGCGGAGTAACGCCGGGATAAATATAACGATTGCCGGGTACTTCCTTGCCTTCCGCATCCAGAAAGGTTTCGCTGCCGGAGCTGCCGTCAGGGGATAGTTTGACATTTCGTGTGGCGTAAAGGTTGCGTACCATGACCGGGTTGTCCTGGGCATCCGTGAATTGTTCGATGTAATCGGCGTTGTTCTTTTCGTTCCTCCAGGCGATGCTGCGTTTGTAGTAACCTTCGGAATTGAGGTTGGACGGGTTGATGGTACCCCCCTCATACTCGACGGAGAAATCCAGACCGTTTTTACCGTATTTGCGAGTGACTTTGGTATATCTTCCGGGGGTGAGGGCTTCGCCGCCGGAGGCGGTTCTGTATTCGGTTCCGATGAGGCGGTTTTTACTGTCGTATGTTCGGAGAATCGATGCGGCCTGTTCCGGGCCATAACACGGGAGTCCTGATCCATTCAAGTAATCCCTTTTGGTTTCCCTGCCTTCTCTGTTGAATTTCAGTTCCATGGAGGCATAACTCCATGGAGTGGAGCCGATGGAGCCATCCGTGTCGCAGAAGACATGCTTGCTGCATTTCCCGTTTTTGTCATATTCGTAGTAAATTTTGGAAATTCCATCCCTATTGTAGCAGGGGGAGTTTTCCGGGTCAAAATACTCGATGGACAGAAGGCGGTCTTCGTTTCCCGATTTGATGTAGGTGTACTTGGCGGATGCATAACCCTCCGGACCGAACAGGAGGTTGTCGTTGGCTCCTTCGAACGTTTGGCGGACGAGTCTGCCTCCTCCGTCATATTCCATGCGCTGGATATGGTACCCGTTGGGGATGATGATTTTGTTATCGTTGTTGTCAAAATAGGCGATGGATGCCAGGGCTTTCTTTCCCTGGACAAGCTTGTAGGTGAAGGTCTGTCTGGCCCAGCCTCCGGGCCCCATCGCCAGTTCCTTGCCATCCTTGCCGAAGAATGCTGTTTCTTTCAATTGACCGTCGATGTCGTATTCGATGGACTGAGTGGCAAACCCGCCTGTGCAGAGGACCGGGTTGTCGAATTTATCCAGACAGGTTGTTTTGGTCAGATAACGGGTCCGGTCGTACCGAATGGCGGCGAACCCCCAGGCATTTTCGACGGGGTTTTCCTGGGCGTCCAGCCAGATCGTTTTGAGAGGTTCTCCGGCAGCATCATATTCGAATTTAATGAAGCTGTGACCGAGGATGTGTTTAGTCGGGTTTTTATGTTCGTCGAGGTAGTGGATGCGGGTGAGGAGTGAAGCGGTGGCGAGTGCGGGCAGACTGACACGGGAGGAGGCTTGGCGGGAACTTCCGTTGATGCCTCCCAATTCTTTTTTGAACCGTTCTTGCGGTCCGGATCCTTCGGCAAGATGGTTATTGAGTTCGTTGACTCCCGGCGGAAGCAGGTAGTTATAGATAACGGCATGGTAGCCGAATACAGTCCGGACGGGGTTGCCATCTTTGTCGAAGTACTCTCTGCGGGCGATACATCCCCCCGGTTCTCCGTAGGCAATTCGTTCTTCGGCATAGCCGAGAGAGTTGCCTGTCTTATTGCCGTCTTTATCAAGGAAAGAGATGCTGCTGATTCTTTTCAGATGATCGTATGTAAATTGCAAAGTGGCGTAACCTTGAGTGGCTGTTGTGATGCAGACGGGGGATTGTGAATCGGTCGACCATCCAAAGATGATCCTGATTGGTTCATAACCGTCACTGACCATCATTGGGTGTTTGGCGGTGTCGAGATACGTAATGGCTGTCAATTGACCTTCCGGAGAATAGGAACACAGGCATGCGGCCCAGACGTAGGGACCGCGCATCAGATGACCTGCATTGTCCGTGTATGCGATGAGGAGGGGCTTACCCTGCGGATCGCGGATGAATTGTTCCCAGGCATAACCTTTGGGGCCTCCTCCGGGGATGGTGACGCTCTTGAGATATTTTGCAGGGGACAGGTTGCCGGGCTGTCCGGGCTCCGGCGTCTTGAGTGCCTGCGTGTATTTGTATGAAATTTCTACCGTGCGTTTGCCTTCGAATTGGGCCTGGTTGGCTTTCAGGGTGTCGGCATCCAGTTCCGGGAGTGTTTTAAGGTAGTCCTCCAATGTCATTTGGGCTTCGGAGACCGGGAGGAACCATGTTGCCAGGAGTAGAGGGATGAAGAGTATTTTTTTCATGGCAATGGATGGTTACAGGGTTGAAACGTCGGCGTTGTATTTTTGCCAGGCTGCCGAGAAATCAGTAAAGAGTTGTTCCCAGGAGCGTCCGTCTTTGAGGCGTTCGATACATGTTTCCTTGGGAACTCCTTCCTGGCGCATGCGGAGGAAGTCCTTGAGGTTTTTCCCGTCGCGGTTTCTATCCATGTGCATGAAATATGCGGTGATGAGCAAGGCCCGCGTGCGGTTCAGGCAGATGCATTTTTCATCGTTATTATAGATAGCTTCCGGGGCCGTCATGATTTTCTGGAATCCTTCGGGGAAGCGGTAGGGGCTTTCGAGTTCGCTTTGTTCTCCATGGGATTTGGCGGCTTTGGCAGCAGAGGCTATTTTTTGGATCATTTTTTCCGTGAAATTGGTCAGATCTATATTGCCCGTCTCCAGAATGCCCAATTGATCCAGGTACATGGCGAACCCTTCCGTGAACGGGGTATTGGTCAGTATGGAGGCAGGTTCTATCGTGTGGATCCATTCATGGACGCAGACGGAGTACAGTCCGCTGTGCCGGTTGTTGGAATGGGACGAGGATTTGGTAGAGGACAGACCGAAGAGTTCCCCGTTGATGTAGCAGATGCCGTTGATATTGATGCCGGGGACCTTGGCTCCGGTTTTCTTTTCGAATTCTTCTTGGTTGCCGTAGATATAGAATGTGTATTTTTCCGGGCAGAGGTTGTTTTGAGCTCCCGGGAAGTGGAGGGGGAAGATTCGTCCGAGAATGTAGGCCGTTTCCATGTCGAAGAAGGTGTTTTCGATAGCCCTGGTGTTGGTGATGGATTTTGTATCGTAGGCGATACGGAAGTGCGGCGTGTCGAGGTAGGTCCATGTGTCGTCTCTGGCGACGACAGTGGGAATCGGTCTGTTTTCCGGAGCTTCGATGATATCGGGCAGGACTTCGTCCCAGTTGCCTTCTTCCGGCAGGAGGCTAGGGACGATATGACCGGGACGCAGGAAGCGTCGCAGAGGCAAGGGGGTATCCAGGGCGTAGCTGCCCCATTCCCGAGGCATGACGTGGAACGGGATGGCCTGGCGCGAGATGATGGGGATTTCCTCCGGTCCCAGGATGCGGTCCGCATTGATGAACCGGGAACCCGTATCGAACAATTCTCCCGTTCCATCGACGAATGGCTCGATCTGAGGCTGCTGTTTCTTCGTAAGGAAAGAAGCAGGGGATTGTGCATTTGCTCTCCCGGTGATTGTCATGAAGGGAACCGTGCAGAGAAGAACCAGAATGGAACCGAAGATTTTCACAATTCCGGATTGTGTGGTAAATGGAATGAACGGTCAAGAATCAAGCCCGGAGATATTGTAAAAAGAGAACGGAAATAATGTTTGTTTCGGGGAAAAGAGCAGAAGCGGGAGGCCTATGTTGACATACAGGAATGCTGGAATAAGATCATTCCGTATGAAATTCACCCGTATTGTTTCAATTTTAGCTCTGGGTTGCATCTGCGTAGGTGTTGCCCGCAGCGATGCCGCCGAAACCAAGGAGCAGAGGGATGCCCGCATGCAGTGGTGGCGCAATGCCAAATTTGGCATGTTTATTCATTATGGGCTTTATTCCGGTTTGGCGGGCCAGCTCGACGGTAAAAAATATGGAGGAGGAGCCGAATGGATTCAGTCGTATTCCGGAACGGATAGCGATCGGTATGCCAAGTTGACGGAACCTCTTTTTAAGCCTCAAAAGGGTTGCGTGAAGCAGTGGGTAGATCTTGCCCGGCAGGCCGGTTGCAAGTACGTCGTCCTGACCAGCAAGCACCATGAAGGTTTTGCTCTGTTCGACTCCAAGTTAACGGACTTCAATAGTAAAAAAGTGGCAGATTTCGATATCGTCCGGGAATACGTGGATGCCTGCAAGGCCGATGGGCTCAAGGCCGGCTTCTACCACTCCGTGATTGACTGGCACCATCCGGATTACGACTGGCGCCAGGCCCAGGGGCTTCCCTACCCCGAGAATAACAAAAAATTGCCGGTTCATGCGAATCCCGATCATTCCAAGTACCAGGACTTCCTTCATGGTCAGGTCGATGAATTGCTTTCCAATTACGGCAAGATTGACATCATGTGGTGGGACTTCAGTTCCAACCAGTTTGACGGCGACAAGGCTTGGCGTGCGACCGAATTGCTCCGGAAGGTTCATGAAAAACAACCGGGTATTATTTGCAATAACCGTCTGTATGCCTCCCATAACACCAATGGGCCACTGGTGGTGACAACGAGCGAAAAAGGAGATTTCACGACTCCTGAACAGCATATCCCGCCGCAAGGAATTGAAGGCGATTGGGAAGTGTGCATGACGCTCAACGGTACCTGGGGTTATGCTGAACATAACCACAATTGGAAATCGAATGATACGCTGATTCGGGGCTTGGCCGATACGGTCAGCAAGGGAGGCAATTTCCTCTTGAACATCGGGCCGCGTGCCGATGGTTCGTTGCCGGACGAGACAATCAGATCGTTCAAGGCTATTGGTGACTGGATGAAGATGAACGGAGAAGCTATTTACGATACAACGGCTAATCCTTTCAAGCGCTCGTTTCCTTGGGGAGTGGTGACACAGAAGGGAGATATCTTGTATTTAATCGTGTACGAAATCCCTGCAAACGGGAAGTTGAACCTGCCTTTCAGTGCCAAGGGGACATTATCGGCTTCCGCCTTGGCGGATGGTAAAAAGGTTCCTGTCAAGAGTTCCGCGACAGGGGTGGAGCTTGATCTCTCGGGAGTAACTCCCGTTCCTTCCGCTACGGTCGTCAAACTCGTGGGACGGGGACATGTCATTGATGCTGTGATGGGGGGTAAAGACGGTTTTGTTTTGGAACCGGATATGGCAGTTCTGGGAGCCGGTCAGCAGCTTGAAACGGCGGGCGGCAAGACTCATGTCGGTTTTTGGACGGATCCGGATGCAGTTCTTTCCTGGAAGTTGAGTGCCGGTAAAGCAGGGAAATACAAGGTAGACATCACCTATGCTTGTGAAGACAAGTCAGCAGGACTGCCGGTGAAGATAACTGTAACGCCGGGGAACTCCTCCCTCGTCTGGAAGGTTGAAGGCTCGGGGACGTGGCAAAATTTCAAATCGGTGTCTCCCGGTATCGTTACTCTTCCGGCAGGGAAATCTACTTTGAGCCTTAAAGCCGACGGCAAACCCGCTCCCGGTGTTGCCAACATCCGTGAAATTACGCTGACTCCCGTCAAGTAAGACTCCTTCTTGCTTGAACAGGATATTTTTGAATGTTCTCGAAAAACGACCTTTTATTCTCAACGTTTTGCTCTTATGACTTATTGACAAATTCCTGAACAAGAGGAAGGGTTCCAATTTCACCGTAGTGGTGTAAAATAACATATTATTCCAATGGCCATTTCCTACACAGAAGAAAAGACATTTATTCAGGCGGATATCCAGGAACTCTTCTTATCCGTGGGGTGGGTTTCCGGGCAATACCCATCCCGTTTGTACAAGGCTTTGATGAACTCATCCACTGTTGTGACGGCATGGGATGGGAATCAGTTGGTGGGTTTGGTACGGCTTCTGGATGACAGCGAAATGGTGGCGTACATGCACTATGTTTTGGTTCGTCCGGATTACCAGGGACAGGGTATTGCCGGCAAGATGATTGAAATGGTCAAAGAGAAGTACAAGGACTACCTTTACATTGAGATTATGCCGGAAGAAAGCCGGAATGCCGCTTTCTATGAAAGGCACGGTTTCCAGGTCATGGCGGATGGTGTCGCCATGCAGTTGTGTAATTTCGGCAATCGCCAATAAACTGTTTTTCTTTTGCCGATGTTTGTTGACAAAAAAGGGTTGTTCCTGCGAGTGCGGAACAACCCTTTTGAATTATGAAGGTAGGTATGTTACCTTTTAGATACCCAGCTGGAAGCGGGAGAAGGCAACGACTTCAATCGTGTCGCCCAAGGATTTGGCCGTGTCTTTGACCAGATTTTCGATGGTGACGTTGGGATCCTTGACGAATCCTTGATTGAGGAGGCAGGACTGGGCGTAAAGAGCCTTAAGTTTACCGGGAAGGATTTTTTCAAGCAGGTGTTCCGGCTTGCCTTCTTCGATGAGCTGCTTCTTGGCGATTTCCTGTTCTTCTTCGATGAAGGAAGGATCCAGATCGGCGGAAGAAAGGCTGCGCGGGGCTGCGGCGGCAATGTGAAGGGTAATATCCTTGATGAGAGTCTGGAAGGTTGCTTCCTTGACTGTTTCGGCTTTGCCCGTAGCGATGCTCAGGAGCACGCCTACTTTGCCTCCCATGTGGATGTAGGAGGTGATGGCTCCGTTGGCGCCTTCCGCCACGCTGAGGCGGGAGAACTTGCGGAGTATCATGTTTTCTCCGATTTCGATGACTTTAGCTTTGATGAAGTCTTCCATCGTGCTGCCGTTGATCGTCACTTTGAGAGCGGAATCCAGATCCTTGGCATCGGAGGCGAGCAGGGTGTCGGCAACCGTGTTGACGAAGTTCTGGAAGTTTTCGTTCTTGGCGACGAAGTCGGTTTCGCAGTTGACTTCGACGAGGATGCCGTCACATCCGCAAGCGCTGATGCGAGCGGCGATGATGCCTTGATTGGCGGCGCGGTCAGCCTTGGCGGCTGCTTTGGCGATGCCTTTTTCACGGAGGTAGAGAACGGCTTCTTCGAGGTCGCCGTTTGTTTCCGCCAGAGCTTTTTTGCAATCCATCATGCCCGCGTTTGTTTTATCGCGGAGTTGTTTGACGAGAGCTGCAGTGATTTCTGCCATAAATGTAGAGGTGTTGTTCCGGTTGAATTAAGCTTGTGCTTCGGCTTTGACTCCTTTGGCTTCGTTAATGGTCTTGACGAGGCTCTGGAGGATGAGGCGGATGGAGCGGACGGCGTCGTCGTTGGCGGGGATCGGGAAGTCGATTCCGTTCGGGTCGGCATTGGTGTCAACCATGGCGACGACGGGGATATTCAGACGATGTGCTTCGCGGATAGCGATGTCTTCATGATCGGCTCCGACGGCAACCATGGCATCGGGCTTGCCTCCCATGTTACGGATACCCTGAAGGTTGCGTTCGAGCTTCTGGCGTTCGCGGTCGAGAGCGGCAAGTTCCTTCTTGGACATGCTCTTGTATTCCGGAGCCTTCTCAATGGTTTCAAGGTAGGCGAGGCGTTCGATGCTCTTGCGGATGGTGGTCATGTTGGTGAGCATGCCGCCCAACCAGCGGTAGTTGACGTAGTATTGTCCGGTAGCTTCAGCAGCTTCGCGGACGGCTTCCTGAGCCTGGCGCTTGCAGCCGACGAAGAGAATCTTGCGGTTGCGTCCGGCGAGGTCGGCGAGGAAAGCGGCGGCCTTGTCGAGGCACTTTTCAGTTTCTTCGAGGTTGATCAGGTGGATGCCAGCTTTGTCCTTCAGGAGGTACTTCTTCATGCTGGGGTGCCACTTGCGGGTTTGGTGTCCGTAGTGAACGCCGGCTTCTACCATCTGGTTGATCAGATCATTAATCATATGTGTATGTTGTTCTTCCTTAAGCAGGGAGACGCTATGTTTGTTGGAGATCCCGCCGCGTTGTTTCCCCGGTCTCCGTTGTTATGATGCGGCGATATGGAATGGGGGAAGAAAAGTATACGTCTTGTTTGTTTCTTTGTCAAAGCGTAAATCTCACGCCGGAGATTGAGCATGAAGAAAAATATCTTTACCCGGCTGGTTTTTGTCATCCGGGGCTATTGCAGCACTTTGGCGAGGAGGCGGTCAATACCTTCTTTGGCGAATTTAGAGTTGGGATAGATGGAACGAGCCTGGAGGTACCAGGCGAGGGCGGAACCGGTTTCGTTCATGTCTTCCAGCCTCCGAGCCTTGTCGAGGGCGGAGGTGAGGTCGCTGACTTTGGGCATGAGATCTTCGATTTTTTTACCGAGTTCGGGATCTTGGGAGAATGTGGGGAGGTCGCGCATGGTTTTGAGTTCTTCCCATGCAGCGTTTTCTTGTCCCATCTTGGTGAATTCGTCTGCTTTGGCGATAGCGGTTTCGATTCTTGTGATATTGGTGATGATTTGCTTGAAGGCGTCTTCGAGTTTTTCATCCCCTTGGACGACAGGGGCGAAACGATATTGTTCCCGGAAGATCTGCCGGTAGTTTCGTTCGGCCAGGTGACGCTCGAAGTCCTGCTTGGCGACGACGACGTCGCTGGTGGCGACCATGACTTTTTCCAAGTCGTTGAGCTTGGGATTGCGTGGCCAGATTTCCATGGCTTGCTTGACTTCTTCATCCATTGTTTCCTGGTCTTGTTTGACAAGGGCCTGTTTGGCTTTGAAGAGGTGGAGGTCGCTGGCTCGGGTGTAGCCGGCGATGATGGAGCGGGCTTTGGAGGCGTCAAAGTCGGAAGCTTCGGCGCTGATTTCCTTCACAAGGTTGTCTGCTTCTTCATAATCCTTGGCAGCCATGGCACTGTACAGTTTGTAGCCGGAGCGGAGGACTTTGTGTATCTGGCGCTTTTTCTCGCGGGGGAAGGTGGCGATGGGTGGCATGAATTCCCCCAGAAGGAACGCCTCTGAAAGTCTCTTGCCTGCACCGACGAGCTCTTTTTGCTCGACTTGGTAATCAATGGCTTTCATGTGGCGTTCGACATCTCTGACGGCTTCGTTGGCCAAGGCGTCCAGTGTGGCGATGGTGGGTGGCATGCCGAAGTTTTCGCCGAAGATTTTGGATGCGGCAGATCCTTTTTCGATACGGAGCTTGCTGTCTCCATCGGTGAAGATGCGGTTGTAGACGCGCGTGCCGATGATGACGTGCTGGAAGCGTCTTTGGTAGAAGAGCTGGACGAGTGCGGCCTGGTAGAGAACCTTGGCTTCCAACAGAGAGATAGAGGCTTCTCCTTCAAAGCGCTTGCGAAGGGCCGCAAGCTCCGCTTGGCGGGCTTGCAGATGTACGAATTTGGGGTCTGATCTGTTGAAGGCGGCGCTGGCAACTCGGATTTTGATATCTTGCTTGTTGCGTTCAATCGGGTCGGCATCGCCAAGCCTGCTCAGGCGGTTGGCGAGTTGGTCGCTTTCCTTTTCCATGGCTGCGATAGTAGCTCTCTTGGCCTCGCGGCCTTTTCTGGACAGTACCGACGTGAAAATGACTTGGGCGAGGGTATCGCTGATTTTGGCATCTCCGGGATAGTTGGCGGCGCGAGCCAGCAGGCCTACGGTTTTACTGAGTGTCATAGGATCCGTGTTTTTCGGATTCAGAAGTTTCAGTATTTCATCGATGGTCGCGTAGTATTCCTTGGCTTCTTCCGATGAATCCTCCGGTTCATTGAGGTATTTTTCAAAGCGCGCTCCAAGGATGCGGTTGTCTCCGAGGGGGATGGTTTGTCCATTTAAAGTGACGGTTTCATCCTGCGGGTTGACAAAGGGGAGTTCATTGCCCAGCAGAGGATTATCTCCGGATTGTCCCTGTTGCTGCTGTCCGGAAGCCGGGGGCTGTTGTTGTGAGGCCGCTCCTTGTTTGGCGGGAGTAGGCGTCTGGGCAGGAGGCGGAGTATAAACTTGCGCTGGCGACAGGTGGGTGAGGTAAAGACCAAGAACCAGAGCGGGAAGAAGAAGTTGTTTCATGGCTGCAGCGGGGAGGTTATTTGCAGGGGCTCATGGATTCGACGACCAGGACCCCCTTATTGTCTTGAATGTTGGAAACGCGTACTGTGAAGCGGTATTCCTGTTCGCGCTCGATGTTGATCGTTTTTTTATCTTGAGGGACGATGATGGGAATTCTTTTTTCCATGTTTCCGCGTTTGACGAGGAGGGAAATCATTTCTCCCGAATCCCCGGGGAATCGCTCTTCCACTTTTCCTTGGATGGCATACTTGTTGTCGCGCAGGAGGGAACCGCGAGTGAGGTAGTCTTCGAGAGGCAATTCCAGTTCGTTACTCCTTTTGTCCTGACCGGAGCCTCCCGACAGGAGGGAGACTGCGACGATGAGTGCCAGGATGCCGGCGGCAATGGCGATCAGAGTCGAAGGAGAATTGTTCTTTTTGGATGCGCGTCTGGCCATGATGGGGGGATTTCAGTTATCTAGAATGAAGGAATAGAGGCGTCCAGCCAAGCAGATTTTTACCTGATGTCTATGATTTTCACTTGGCTGGAATAGGAAGAAACGGGGTGTCCGGGATCGGTCCGGCTAGTCCCATTGTGAATGTTTGACGCCGACATAGGTGGCGATAATGCCGACCAGGATATGGATGGAGAGGACTCCGTAGCAAAGGTTGGCTGGGGACAGTGTCGTGTCGACAACGACTTTGACGGCATTGTACACGTAGGGTTCCAGGCTGGAGATGCTGCCGGACCACGCCCAATAGGCCGAGATGAACGGACGGATGATTTGCTCGAATTGGGTCGGCAGGGCAAGGACGGCTCCGGACAGGGGGAGCTGGAACCCTACCAGATAGATGCTGAGCAGGGAGGACTGGTCGGGAGATTTGGACAGGGCGGAGATACCCAGGCAGGTTGCCGTCATGGCCGCGTTGGCTAACAGGAGGAAAACCATGTGTGTCAGCGTGTCTCCGCGGAATGCCCAGAAATATTCGACAAATCCGAACATCCACAGGGACTGGACGGCTATGAGGCAGACGAGGAAGGCAAGTTTGCTGAGGAGATAGGCCCCGGGCTTCATTCCGGCGTATTTCTCTTTCTCCATGATGGGGCGTTCTCCGGCGATTTCCCGGGCGGCATTGTTGGATCCCATGAGACCGAGGAGGATGACTTCGAACATGATGATCCCGGAAACGGCGGAACCGACTTTGACCTGATTCTGTTCGATGGCGACTTTTTGCTGGATTTCAGTGATGATGTTCTGATCCCTCTGGGCGCTGTATTTATTGATGGGGTCCTGTCCCTTGGAGGAGAAGAGAGCGACCATGAGAGGGAAGAGGATGATCATGGCGAGCTGGAGGGTCAGCTGCGTTCTGTCGCGGAAGAAGATTTTCCAGCGTCTGCCCAGCAGGGTGAGAAACTGGCTGATGAGACCCGGGGAATCCACTTCATTTTCATCCTCATTATCGGACAATTCGCTTGTGTCGGTATCGGGATCGTTTGGATCGCGGATGGGGGTAGAGGGTGTCTTGTTTTCTTCGATGATCCCGCTATTGTTATCCTGGATGAGAATTTCTCCGACAGCGACTTTTTTGATGCGTTCCTTTTCCGTTTTCTCGTAATAGGAATCTTTGTGCTTGTTCCAGGATTTGCCCCATTTCTCACCGGATTGGACGGCTAGTTTCCGGTAGACGGCCACCGGGTTTGTGACGCCGAAGTAGTGGGCGAGTCCGCGAGGCGATCCGTGGTAGGCGACATTGCCCTGGTGGAGGACGAGGACGGAGTCGTAATCGTTAAGGTTGGCGAGGCTGTGCGTGACGGAGATGACGATTCTGCCTTGTTTGTGGGCAATGTCGCGCAGGAGGGCGACGATTTCCTGTTCCGACTGGGGGTCCAGACCGGAGGTGACTTCGTCGCAAAGCAGGAGCTGGGGTTGGGAGACGAGCTCCATGGCCAGGGCAAGGCGCCGCTTCTGTCCGCCGGAGAGGATTTTAACGCGCCGGTCTGCGATGGAAGAGAGACCGGTTTCCTCCAGAACGGTGTCGATCCGTTCGTCCATGTCTTCAAGATGGGGAAACTTAACGCGGAGGCGTGCGGCGCTTTCGATGTTTTCATCGACGGTGAGCTGGTCGTAGGCAATGCTGAATTGAGGAACGTAACCGATTTCCGATGGATCGAAGTCTTCTTCGGATAAGTCGCGGCCTTTCCAGAAAAACGACCCGTCCGTTTCCAAATTCATGCCGGCGATTGTTTTTAAGAGGGTCGTTTTACCACAACCCGACGTACCGACGATTGCCATAAAATGCCCGGCTGGAATTTCAAAATTGATTTTATTCAGAAGAACCAGAGGTTCTCCGTGGGAATCAACCTCAAATGAAATATCTTGTGCTTTGAGCATAATCGATGAAGGAAAAGGTGGCAATATGCTTGCAGAATGTAACGCCTGAAATGAGGGGAAGTCGAGACTAATTGCGTGAATCAGATTGACGGCATGTATTTCTTTAAACTTTCCATAAACACTCTTGAGCCGGGAGGATTTGTATTGTAAGGATATGGGCATGAGCAGGCCGGGTCGTAGAAGCAGGCGATATTCATCGCGTGGAAGGTCGTGGAAGAGAATCTTTCTCGTTTCATGTATCTCTTTTGGAGGTATATTGATTCTTTTCCTCGTAGGGGCCTATTTCTGGATCGGTTCCTATCTGGGCAGCGACGACTTTCGTCACAAAATGGAACAACAGGCAGCCAAAGCTCTCAAGGCTGAAAGTGTAGAGATCACTCCTCTCAATTGGGGCGGGGCCAGTGTCGGAACGGATTCATTCATTGTACAAGGTGCTGGCACCATGGAAAAACTGGAGGTATCCCGCCTGGATGCCGTCGTGGACCGGGCTTCGTTATTAGACCGCCATTTCAGAATCAAGCAGATTACGGCCGATTCCATTTCCATAGCTTTGGCTACCCGGGAAAAGGGAACCTCGGCACCTCCTGCCGTTTCCGAACCTATCCCCGTTGCCGTTGTTTCTGATGAAACTCTGCCGGAGGAACCCGTTTCTTCCGGCGATGGCAAACCGGAAAAAAAGAAGGGGAACTGGTTGAAGGAGTACCTCTTGCCGTTGAAGTACTCCGTGGAGGATGCTTCGATCCGCGATTTGAATTTTACCTACGTGGATGGGGAGCGTACCTATGCCTTGAGCCATGCCGTTGTCCAGATATCCCCGGAACTTGGGAATGACGAATACAGGGTTTCTCTGGAACGGGCCAGGATCGAACTCCCATTTTCTTTTCTAAGGAAAGGAACGTTGGAAAAGGCAATTGCACGGTACAGGCCGGACCGGGTTTCGGTGGCGGACTGCCGCATTTTGCTAGATAAGCGGGGGATGATCAATGCCGAGGGAGAGTGGGAGAAGTTCGATTCCCGCTGGTGGGCCAGTGCCGTAGCCCGCGACATTGATTGCGGATTGCTGCTGGATGAAGACTGGGTCAAGAAACTGGAGGGAACCATCCAGGCAACGGCCCGTGCGCAGGGTGACCGTACCGGACTGTTGGAAGTTTCAGGAGAAATGAATGTGGATAAAGCTGTGCTGACGGCTTTGCCCGTATTGGATACGTTGAACGCGTTTACGTTTTCCACCAAATTCAAACGAATTAATTTTGACAAGGTTTCGACGAATTTTAAATATGCCCGGAATGCTTGGCGGTTTACGGATATGGTATTGGTCAGCGATGGGTTGGGGCAAGTGGAAGGCTGGGTTGAAATTGGTGCGGACAAGCAATTGTCCGGGCAATTGAAGATCGGGATTCTGCCGGGATTGCTTGCCATGATCCCCGGAGCTGAGGAAAAAGTGTTTACTCCGGATAATAACGGAGGAAAACTCGGATATCTCTGGGCCAATATGAACCTCAGCGGTACTCTGGATAGTCCCCGGGAGGATTTGAGCGCCCGTCTCATTGCTGCTGCCAAGGATCGGATATTGGGTAGCGGCGGAGTGAAGACCGTTGCCAATCTCCTGCTTGGAAGTGCGGAAAAAGTACTTCATCCAGACAAACCGGAAAAAGATGACCAAAAGGATGCCGGCAAGGAAGATGAAGGGAAGGAGTCTTCCCAAAGGAAGAAACGTTCCATTCAGGCGGAGTTGCTTCGCGAGGCCGGTAATGCTGCCGGGCAGTTGTTTGGCCTGTAATCTCCCTTTTCGCGCTTGATCCGGATTTCCAATCTCTTATGAAACAGTCCGCTTATCCGTCCAATTTTATCAAGACATTCTGCGTTATTGTCGATCGTTTTGCCGAGACAGCTTTTCGAGCTACATTTCCCAATGGGAAGCAGACAATTGCATTTGTCGAATTGAAGAATGCACCTTTGCGCGATGTCTTGAAACCCGGCGACCGTGTTCAGGTGACGGTGTGTCCGTCGGATTTCAATCGAGCTAGGATTGATTCGCTGTGCGACGGAGACAATCTCTCCGTTTGAGGGACAAACGACGGCTCAGCACTCCGTCCGCCCTTGAAGGGCTTTCATCAGCGTCAGGGCATCCGCATGGACGAGACCGGAGCCTGCGGGCAATCCCTGGGCCAGGCGCGAGACACGGCAACCTTTGGCTTTCAGGATACCGGTGAGGTAAGTTGCCGTAGCTTCTCCTTCGACATCGGAACCGGTTGCGAGGATAATCTCGCAGTCTCCTTCCCGTTCAACCCGGGAGATCAGGGATTCAATATTTAAATCTTCCGGGCCGACATCGTCCAGAGGGGAAAGTTTGCCTCCCAGACAGTGGTAAACTCCCTGAAAAGCGCTGCTGCGTTCGATTGGCAGGATGTCCGTTGCCTGTTCGACGACGCAAAAAAGTTTATGATCCCGCATCGGATCCTCGCAGGCAGGGCAGAGTCCCTCGCCTTGGGTAAAGAATCCGCATTCGGGACAGTGTTGGACGGCATCCATGGTTTCAAGAATGCTTTTAGCCAGCGAGGCAGCTTCTTCCCTGTGGTTCTGAAGCATCCAGAGGGCCATGCGTTCCGCCCCCCTGGTTCCTATGCTGGGCAGGGATTTGAGATGCAGGACAAGTTCCAGGACGGCCGGCGGGTAATCCAGAGCATTCATGGAGAAAAGATCGGGGGATCGTCGTTATCGGGATACTATGCTCCGAGCATCTTGATGGCGTTGCAGGATAGCAGCTGTCACGGATGCTCCCAGCCCGGAGACGACCAGGGATAGCAGAATGCCACCCGGACTCAGGAATACGTTCCACAACGCACAGACCGGAGTACACAGGGAAACCAGAACGGTGGCTGCCGCCAGTATCAACAGGCGCATGCCCAACCCGCGAATCCCTAAAAGGGAATGGGTGAAAAACAGAGTAACGGACAGGCTGATGAGGAAGATTGAAAGAGGAGGAACCGTTGCCGCCGAATCGCTTAACAGGAAGGGCGGTGCGGATAGGACTCCCCGGATATGGGCACTCCAATTGGCCAGCCAGCCGATTGAATAGGCAATGACCATGGCGGCCGTGCCGAGAATGCTCCAGACGGCCACCCATAAGATATATTCGTGCAGGATGGTTTTATCCCGGTAGGAGGGATGCTGGGATGAAGCAGTGGAGTCCATGGTTAGTAAGAGGAAGGGGTGAAAGCAATGGGGCACCCCGTCTAGGTAGTACGGAATGCCCCATTGAAAAGATAGTTTCGCGGGGGGCTTTATTCGAAGCGCTTTACAACGACGGTGGAATTGTGCCCGCCGAAGCCGAATGAGTTACTCAGGGCGGCATTGATTCTGACATGGCGAGCCTTGTTGGCGACATAGTCGAGGTCGCAATCCGGATCCTGATTGATGATGTTGATCGTCGGAGGAACGATATCGTCTTGCATGGCCATGAGGCAAGCTGCCAATTCCACTCCACCGGCAGCTCCGAGGAGGTGGCCTGTCATGGACTTCGTGGAGCTGACAAGGAGGCCGTTTTTGGCATGGTCGCCGAAGACGGCTTTGAGCGCCTTCGTTTCGCAAACGTCTCCGACAGGAGTCGAAGTGCCGTGGGCGTTGACATAATCAATGTCTTCCGGCTTCATTCCGGCGTGTTCGAGAGCCATCTGCATGCAGCGTGCGGCACCTTCGCCTTCGGGCAGGGGGGCTGTCAGGTGGTAGGCATCGGCACTGATGCCGTAGCCGACGAGCTCTCCATAGATATGAGCTCCGCGTTTTGTAGCGTGTTCCAGCGTTTCGAGAATCACGACACCGGCGCCTTCGCCCATGACGAAGCCGTCGCGGTCTACGTCGAACGGACGGGAGGCGGTAGCCGGATCGTCATTGCGCGTGCTGAGAGCCTTCATGTTGGAGAATCCGGCGAGGCCGGTGGGAAGAATGGTAGCTTCCGAACCGCCGGTAACCATGACGTCGGCATCCCCGAACTTCATGATGCGCCATGCTTCTCCAATATTGTGGTTAGAGGTAGCACAAGCCGTTACGATGCACATGTTGGGGCCGGCAAAGCCGTGTTCCATAGCAACAATGCCGGAAGAAATGTTGCTGATCATGTAGGGGATCATGAACGGGGAAACGCGATTCGGGCCACGTTCGAGAAGAGTCTTGTGCTGGGCTTCCAGCGTGCCGAGGCCGCCGATGCCGCTGCCGATCATGACGCCGATACGGGTCTTGTCTTCGTTTTCCACATCAAGACCGGAGTCTTCAATGGCCATTTTAGCTGCGGCGACGGCAAAGTGTGTGAAACGGTCAACGCGGCGTGATTCCTTCGGATTTTTGAAGAAGGGAGCAGGATCGAAATCCTTCACTTCACCGGCGATTTTTGCCTGGTAGTCAGTGGTGTCCATTGACTTGATCAGGTCAATGCCGCTACGGCCGGCCTTGAGGCCCTCCCAGGTCGTCTTGAGATCATTGCCCAGAGGGCTGATGACGCCAATGCCTGTAATTACGATTCTGCGATCGGTCATAGTGATGTGTTTGTTGCTTGAGTGCTTGCATTAAACGGTATCGTTTGAAGTTGAAAAGTCAAGTCAATCCCCTGAAGGGCTGGGGACGGCAGATTTCTGCGGAGACGCCTTGTCTTCTTCTTGTTCTTCCCCTATTTCGTCCACGAGTTTCTGATATCGTTTCTCACATCCGGTATTCGGGTATTTGGAAAGAACTGATAGTTTGTAGTAATTCAGAGCTTTACGAAGGTCTACCGGGGTTCCTGTCCCTTGTTCGTAGATTCTGCCCAGAACGTAGAGATAGGGGCCATCGTCCGGGGATCCGGAGAATTTGTGGTACATGGAATTTGCCAGTTGAAAGGCTTCCTGTTCGTCGCGCCCCGGGAATTCCGGGTGGTCGAGAACGAGGCTGATGAGTTGGAGTTTGACGCTGTTTTCGAACTGTGTCGCGCCATTGACAACCAGACCAAACCTGAAGAGAAGATCTTTATTGTCGTCGCAGTAAACTGTCCAGTTCGGATAGTAAATGGCTTCTGAAAGTGCTCGTTTCAGGAGGAGGTAGGCCTTGCCCGGATTTTTCGGCACTCCGATCCCCTGGGAATAAATGCGGGCAAAAGCATAAAGTGCTGGCAGGTGGCCGTCACGGTAACAGGTATCGCACCACTCTTCCAGTTCGTGAAGAGTTGATGGATCGGCAGAACGGAAAGTTTTTTCGAATTCCGAAACAGCGTAACCAAGATCAGCGTAACCAAGATTATAGGTGAACTGATCTTCAGGTCGCTCAATGACAGATTTTTGTTGCTCACTCATGCATTGTTGAACGATTCGTTCCCACGATGCCGGGGGATAGTAAGATCGAATGATCAATTGATACAGGGTGGGCCATGCTTCGTGGGTCGATACGTAATCGATAAATGGGGTGTACCCGGTTTCCAAAAGACGGTGTGTGAAGGCAAATATATTTTCCCATTCTTCTTGTGAGAAGTAATCTTTGGTTTCGATGCCGAAACGGAGCCAAAGGTACATACAGGTTAAGTCTCCTTGACGGGCTGTCCGGTAGGCATATTGGGAGGCTTCACTGTAATATGCCCACTCTGTACTGTCTTCCGGTGTGTATATTCCCAATCTTACAAGACCGGTTGCCAGAGAATAACTGATATTCCTGAAACCAGGAATTCTACCGATAGCGTTTGCCGCGGCCGTATGGACTTCCCTGATAGCGTTGTCCTTTCTGAATGGAACCTGCTCAAACATCTCAAGGATCATTCGTACCAGATGTCGTTGTGCTTGTAGATCTCCCTTTTTTGAGAGAGAAAGAAGATGATTGTAGATATCTCTTTTGAGTACATCTTTATCCTGTTCAGGGATAATACATTCCAGGACAGCGAAATCTTCGTAATTTCCCTGTAACAATTCCTGATGGAATTCCTGGTATCCTGGCATGGATTCCAATCCGTGGAAAATGGGAACCTTGGGCGTCTGAAAGGGGGTACTTGTTGCATAATAGGCCTTTCGGTCATATGCGGCGGCAGTGTCCCTCATGGTTTCCAGATAACGAAGAAGAAAGGGGGCTGTTCGGGAGCCATATTGAGCGGCTTGCATCAGGTGTTGCCGGGCGTTTTGAAAACCCATCCAGGAATTGAGGGCTGGATTTCTGTACTCGTTTTGAGCTGATATTCTCAATAAATAGGTGAGTGGGGCAGTTGTATCACCCTGTTTGATCTGCTCTTTCAGTTGAACGGAAGAGAGTCCTTCCTGAGGAAGTTCCTGTTCATTTCCCTGTTTGTTGACGACAAAACTGCATGAGGGCGCCAATTGATTTCTCAATTGGAACTGTTGTTGTTGAAGAGCCTTGTCTATTTTTATGCTCTGCTTGACAACATGCTGCGCTTGTTCGTAACGGCGGATCTTTAATCCTGAAAATAGTTTGAGACCTGAAGTATCAGGTTTGATAATACCTTCGTTATCATATGATTCGATGCAAAGAGGATGCATGAGGCCCCGCCGCTGGTTCCAGAGCTGTCGCTGTTGTTCGGAGTAGCTATCGCCGTATTCCGGCCAGAAATACCAAGTGCCCAGGGTAGCCAGGAGGATGGCAATGAGGATGAACGATAGCTTTTTCATGAATAAATCCGGTATCTCTTTGATAGGCGAGGAAGTCAAGGCGATACGGGAGAAAATGGGAAACGGCGAATTCCATGCAGGAATTCGCCGTGGGGTGAGAAGTATTCCGAGATTGAATCAGAAGGTGATTTCTGCCTGTTGCTTGCGGCCCAGCTTCAGATCGGGGATGAGAATAAAATCGTTGGTGAGAGTGCCCACTTCTGTCAGAGGCTGCTTTTTCCCGTCGATGGTGATGTCCGCTTTTTTAACCTGGAGGCGTTTGGGAAACCAAACGGCGAAGCGGCCGTTGTAATCCGCATTGGCGGTGACGGTCAGTCCTTTAGCCGGATCTTCCGCGTCATTCCAGGTAACGGACCAGGGGGATTTGGTGTGAGATTCGTCCAGCCGCGCCACCCAGACGGGATCTCCGTAGAAGGCCACGACGTCACGATCATGAACGAGTCCCATTTGTTCTTGTCCGAGGCCGCAGTTGGCTTTGGTCATGGCTTCCATGAAGCCGGGGTCTTCCTCTTTAATGGCGTTGATGGAGGATGCGTTGAAATCGACATTGATTAAGGCCGGATATTTACGCAGGGTTTCATCCAGGATGAACTGGTTGTTCAGGTACCACGCTTCGGAGAAGGAGCTTTTATCATGGTTGTTGAAAATCAGGGACAGGGTGCCCCAGCCGCCTTTGCCGTACCAGGAAGGAACTGTGTAGCCGACGAGCTGGTTGCAGCCGTACCCGCTCAGAGCCGTGACGGCCATTGAGTTGCGAGTCTTTTTAGTATCGCCGAAGAGGCAGTTGCCGGCTGCAATCCATACCTTGGGTGTGGCATCATGGGCGAGAACGGGCGGTTTTTGCTGCTGGATGTAAGAGGCGAGCTCTTCTTCCTTGCCGTCGAAAAGGACTCCTTTGAGGAAAGAGGCATATTCTTTCTTCTGGTTGATGCCCATCAGGTGGAATTTATTGTCGTAGGAAACGATCAATCCCTTTCCGAAGGGCATTTCCAGATTGTACTGGGTGGCGTGGGAGGAGGTGACGACGAGTTCCGGATGGGACTTTTCCCAGAATTCGGCGAACTTGGGAACGACTCCCTTGTCGCTTTCCGGAAAGGGTTGTACTTTTGCTTCCTGGTGTCCGTGCTGTTCTACGAATTCGTAGGGCCCCCAGTCGGTGATGCACATGCTGTCGGTGAAGCGGGAAGCATCGACATTGGTCGTACCTTGGGCACGAGTGATCGTCAGAGGTTCGCTTGCTTTGGCGATACGCATGGCATCGTCCGGGGTAAAGCCGGTAATGATGCCCCAAATGCAGTCGCCGTAGGGATCGTCGTCAATTTTGCGGGTAAGGCGGTGAAGTTTGTTGACGAGGTTGCGGTCGATTTGTTCGGGAGGGGCGACGAGAGCCATGTAACGGACCTCTTCTTTCTTCAAGGCTGGCAGGGCTGAGTCAGGCGTTCCTTTATAGGTGAGGATTTTGGCATTGTGTTTGGCCTTCAGGGCTTCGGCGACAGCCATCCATTCTGGCATCGCCTTCGTCTCTTCGGAGACGAGGACGATGTACGGGGAATTATTTCCTGTTTTTTTTACCACTTGTTTTGCCGGGCGAGCCAGGACAGAAATGGCTGCTGACGGAGCTACGGCTTGATCACTTTTTTTTTTCTCGCCGTCTCCGGTTTTGGCAGGTTCCTGAATGTCGGGGATGATGTTGATGGAGATTTCGCGGCCGGGTTTGAAGATTTCCTTGGCGAGTTTGTTCATATCATCCACCGTGATGGCCTTGTACCCCTTGAGGGCGTCTACGGCGCGGTCGACGCTTTCCGGTTTGGACTGGGACTTGGAAATGGCAGACAGCCAGAACCCATTGTCGCGCAAGGCACGTTCCACTCGGTTGATTAGAGGCTTCAAGGCTCGGCTGAATTCGTCTTCAGTGATAGTTCCCTTGGCGAGATCTCCGGTAATTTCCATGACGGCCTTGGCCACTTTATCCTTATTGGCAAGGACGCCGGGGGCGACGGACATCATGTACCCGTTGTCCGGATAGGTGAGACTGGCTTCATCAAGGACGAAGGGTGAATAGGCTTCTCCCATTTTTTCACGAATACCTTTGAAGAGGCGTTCCCGCAGGATGTCCTTCATCAACTTCAATTCACGTGCTTTCTGGGCATCCTTGCCGTCGCTCGTCGGCCAGACGGTGCAGACGAGAGTCCGGTCAATTGAACTTGGATAGGAGATGTCCTTGGCACTGCCGGAATCTGCAAAGGAGACTTTGAGGGAATCCTGGTCCAGAGCTGCGGGGGCATCCTGCCTTTTTGGAAGAGCTCCGATGGTGCGTTCCAGAATGGGGATGACGTCATCTGGATTGAAATCTCCGACGAGCGATACCTCCATATAGTTGTTTTTCAGGGCGGGATCAATCCAGTTTTTGACGTCTGCGGTTGTCAGTTTTTCCAATTCCCGGCGTTCCGGGAAATGGAATTTGCCGTTATTGTTATAGAGGAATTCCATGCCTTCTTTCTGGAGGAGGCCTTCGGGCTTTTTGCCCAGCATGTCATAGAGCAGGGGAATAGATCGGCGGAAGGTGATTTCGGCTTCCGGACGGTACCCGGAGTGCATGAGTTGAGCGGCAATGAGCTTTAGTTCCAGCTCAAGATCCTTGGGAGTTGTTTCTCCGCTGACGTTGAATCGTTCATCGCTGATGGAGAAACCGGATTTCACGGCATGGCCGGCCATGAGTCGTGCCAGGTCATCAATGGAGTGAGCTTCCAGACCTCCGTTATTGACGATGACGGGGGCAAGGATGGAGAGAGCTTCGCTTCCCTTGGGCATGGTGACGGAACCGCCGTCGATTTCAGCCTGGACGCGAATAATGTCCTTGTCGAATTCCGTGGGTTTGAGGTTGACCCGGATGCCGTTGGAAAGAACGATCTGGCGGGCTCCCGTCCTGGGGTCTTCCTTGCTGGATACGACTTTACCGGGTTCTCCGATATGGTCGTAGGCAAAGGGGGTACGGGCTTCTTCCGCCCGGGCTTCTACCGGGACGGACGAGGAGGCTTCAAAGGCCTTGACGATGTCCTTGTCTCCATTCGGGTTGGCTTCTTTGCCGGAGACCGTGATCTTGATGTTTTTCAAGTCGAGGATCTTTTGGAGGGCTTTCTGGCAGTTTTCCGGTGTGATAGCCTTGTCTGCAATGGCCTTTTGGAGGACTCGCATGTCTTCGCGGGGATCGGTGAAAACTTCCTGCTGGGCGATGCTTTGAGCAATGCTGCCGCTCAGGTCTGCCGATTTGTTTGTTTCCCAGGATTGAACGGCGACTTGGGCGTCGTTGACCATATCCTTGATGATATCTTCAACTTCATTCTTAGAGAAGCCGTACTGCTGGGCGCGGCGGAGTTCCTGTTCGAGGACGGAAAGGGTTTGTCTCCATTTGTCGGGCGTTGTGTTGGCTGTCAATGTGGAGAGATCCGCAAGCTGGAACATGGTGTCCTTGCCCATGCCGGCTTTGATGAAGGGGCAGTCTTCTTTCTTCGTCAGTTCGGCAAGGCGGCGGTTAAGCATGGCCATGGCGGCGTCATCCGTGAGATCCTTGATACGTTTTTCGACCGTATCCGCTTCCGTTGCATGTGCCTTGGCGTTTACGAGGGAGACTTCCGTACCGGAAGCGTCCTTGTTGGAAATCCATTTAGCGGCGACACCCTTGTAGGGTTTGATGCTTCCCCAGTCTCCCTTGGCGGGACCTTCCGGAGTTTTTGTCATGGAAGAGAAGTATTTTTCCACCCACTCCTTGCCTTGTTCGGGAGTGATGTCTCCGACGATGACAAGCTGCATGTTATCCGGAGTGTAGTGGGTCTTGTAGTAGTCAAGGAAGAGAGAGCGAGGTCCCTTGTTGATGAAATCCAGCGTGCCGATCGGCATGCGTTCTGCAACAATGGTACCGTCGAGGAGGAATCCGAGGGCTTCCTGCATCATGCGCTGCTGGGCGGAGTCGCGGACGCGGTATTCGCTGGTAATGATGCCGCGCTCGGAGTTGATGGCGCTTTCGTCCAGATGGGCTCCGTCGGCGAAGTCGCGCAGAATGGTGAAGGCGAGATCGACCGTGTCGGGCTTGAGGCTGGGCAATTCCAGCATGTAAACTGTTTCGTCGAAGGATGTGTAGGCATTGGCATCGCCTCCCAGACCGAGTCCGTGGCGCTGCATGACTTCCATGATTTCCCCGCGTTTGAAGTGGTTGCTTCCGTTGAACACCATGTGTTCCAGGAAGTGGGAGATCCCCCGGTTTTCTTCGACTTCATTCAGGGATCCCGTGTTGACGCGGAGCTTGAGACTCATGCGACCCTTGGGCTCCAGATTGGGTCGGATGAAATATTCCAATCCGTTCGGCAGGACGCCGGAGACGATTCTGGGATCCTGTTGGAGGGTATTGGTTTCGTTTGCCTGCTTGAGTGCCGTTGCTTCCGTGGCGGAAGCATCTGCATGTTGTTCATCGGCGTGGAGTGCTCCCGTGCTAACGAGGGATACGGCCGCCACAAGGATTGGAGTTACAGGAAGGTATCTCATGAGTTATTGTCCGTAACCTAACGACTCCCGGCTTGGCAAGTCAAGGAGGCAGACTGCAATCGGGAGAAAAGTAGGACATCGAATGTGTCAATTTTTGGAAGGAATGGACTAAAATGCAAAATATATATTGCAAAATGGAATATTTATATTACATTGTCAGAGTATGAAAAAAGTAACGGCTACAGACGAACGTCTTGTCAAATTGTCTCATCAGCTGTTGGCAAGGTGGTATCCTTTGATGCTCGCGATGATCATTCTCGGCGGAGTCGTCAAATTCCTGTTCATTTCCCGTGAGGTAAACATTTACTATTTGGAATTGGTATCCCTGTTGTCGGTTGTGTACCTTTTGGTGCACTATGTGAGGAACAGAGCTGTTTTTACGGAAAAGTCCGACGAGTGCATGGTACAGTTGCGGCAGACGTATCTCAGCAGGGCGTTTATGTTTTGTTTCTGGGTCTATGTATTAGGGAATTTTTACTATTTATTCCTCCATGATACAGCGGTCCAGCTGGTCAATCTGCTCGTCTGGTTCATACCATGTTCGATCTTGACCCTTCTTCTGGTCAAGAAGGGATTACTGTTGATGTCTCCCGATCGAAAGCTTGTTGCCCGTTCAGGGAAAGACAGGTTCAGGGAATTAAAGAAGAGAGCGGTTGTTTTTTCGGTCGTGATGACCTGCTTCATGCTATGGGGAATGCCGTATTGCCTGGGTGTACCTTTCGAGTGGGGCTGGAATGCGTATTGCAGGATGGCTTTGGGAGTGGTGTGTGGCATAGGTTGGTATTATGGGATGAAATTCTCTATTCTTCAGGCGGAGAAAAGAGCCGAACAGGCATTGGAGAACAAAGATGACGAAGGAAAATAAATCCATCCATCCATCGCGGGGTCTGCGCCTGAAGCTGGCCAGAGTCGCCCGGGGGATGTCTCAGGAAGAACTGGCCGCGGCAGTCGGCGTCGTTCGGCAGACGATTGGGTTGATTGAGCTGGACAAATACAATCCGACGCTGAATCTTTGCCTTTCTATCTGTCATGTCCTGGGCAAGACGCTGGACGAGTTGTTCTGGGACGAGGAATAATTCCCTTTCCAGGATCCCCGAAAATGTGGTACCCGTTGCCGGCTTGGGATTGCTGTGGTGCTTTACTCCAAACATTTCCCCTTGATGGAGGCATGTAACGAAACAGCCCGCCCCGAATGATCGGAAGCGGGCTGTCTGCTTGAGGGGATATGTTGGAACTGGTTCAGGCCAGCCCGTGGTATTCTTGGAGGGTTTGTACGTCCGCGTTTTTGTTGCGGATGCCGTCCATGGCTCCGACGCATGCCTTGGCTGATGCCATATTCGTGCAGTAGGATGTCTTGGTGGAGACGGCCGAAGCGCGGATGAGGACGTCGTCCTTACGGGCGTCATGATTGCCGGGCGTGTTGATGATGAAGGCGATTTCGCCATTCTTGATCTTGTCTACAATATTCGGGCGTTTGCCTTCGTTGACTTTGTAGGCGCGTTCGCATTCGATGTCGTGCTGGAGGAGGTGGATCATTGTGCCGCGCGTGGCGCAGAGCTCGAAGCCGAGCTTCGCAAGCGTCCGGGCCAGGGGGACGACGCTTTCTTTATCCCGGTCACTGACGGAAATGAATACCATGCCTTTTTCCGGAAGGGGATTGAAGGCGCTGATCTGCGACTTGGCGAAAGCAATGTCGGGATCCGGGTCGATGCCCATGACTTCGCCGGTGGAGTGCATTTCCGGGCCGAGGACGACGTCGATGCCGGGGAAGCGGTTCCACGGGAAGACGGCTTCCTTGATGGAGTAATAGTCCGGGATGATTTCCTTCGTGAAACCGAGTTCGGCGAGAGTCTTGCCGGCCATGACCTTGGCTGCCAGTTTGGCGAGGGGTTTTCCAATCGTTTTGGAGGCGAAAGGAACCGTGCGGGAAGCACGGGGATTGACTTCGATGATGTAAAGCTGTTCTTCCTTGACGGCAAACTGGATGTTCATCAGGCCCTTCACTTCCAGTTCACGTGCAAGTTCCTTCGCGGCGCGCATGATTTCCTTGTGCATGCGCATGGAGATACCGGCTGCTGGGATCATGCAGGCGGAGTCTCCCGAGTGGATTCCGGCAGGTTCGACGTGTTGCATGATAGCCCCGACGACGGAGATTTGGCCGTCGGAGATAACGTCGACGTCGATTTCCACGGCATTTTCGAGGAAGCGGTCCACAAGGATGGGGCGTTCCGGAGAGGCGTCGACGGCTTCCCGCATGTAACGGGTCAATTCTTCGTCGTCATAGACGATCATCATGGCTCGTCCGCCAAGGACGAAAGAGGGGCGGACTAGGACGGGATAACCGATGCGGTTGGCAACGTCCAGTGCCTCCTCGGGAGAGGTGGCCGTCCCGGCCTCGGCCTGCTTGAGGCCGAGTTTGTCCAGCAGGGCTGAGAAGAACTTGCGGTCTTCCGCCTGCTCGATGGATTTCGGGCTGGTGCCGATGATGGGCACGCCGTGGCGTTCCAGCTCTGCGGCGAGGTTCAGGGGAGTCTGTCCGCCGAATTGGACGATGACGCCATCGGGTTTTTCCTGGTCGCAAATATTGAGAACGTCTTCCAGCGTCAACGGTTCGAAGTAGAGCTTGTCGGACGTATCGTAGTCGGTGGAGACGGTTTCGGGGTTGGAGTTGACCATGATGGTCTCGTAGCCGAGTTCCTTCAGGGCGAAGGAGGCATGGACGCAGCAGTAGTCGAACTCAATACCCTGACCGATACGGTTGGGACCGCCGCCGAGGATCATGATTTTCTTCTTGTCGGACGGGCGGGCTTCGTTTTCATCCCCATAGCAAGAATAGTAGTACGGAGTGTAGGCTTCGAATTCGGCAGCGCAGGTGTCGACGAGGCGGTAGGTCGGGACAATGCCGCGCTTCTTGCGTTCGTCGCGGACGTTGTCTTCCGATTCTCCGCGGGCCAGGGCGATCTGGCGGTCGGAGAATCCGAGTTTCTTCGCTTTTTCGAGGGGGATGTCGGAGAGGCGTTCGCCGGAGATGGCCAAATCTTCGAGCTGGGCGAGGAACCAGGGATCGATTTGGGTGATGTCGTGGATTTCTTCGGCGGTGAATCCGTGGGCAAAAGCCGTCTGGAGCCAGAAGATGCGTTCGGCGTTCGGAACTGCCAGCTTGCGGGATATTTCGTCGGTGGAGGGATTTTTCGGCATTTTGCTGTCGAAACCGAATCCCCAGCGTCCGGTTTCCAGCGAACGGAGCGCCTTCTGGAGGGATTCCTTGAAGGTGCGGCCAATGGCCATGGCTTCGCCGACGGACTTCATGGAGGTGGTCAGAGTCGGGTCGGCATCCTTGAATTTCTCGAAGGTAAAGCGCGGGACTTTGGTCACGACATAGTCGATGGAGGGTTCGAACGAGGCTGGGGTTTCCCGGGTGATGTCGTTGCGCAATTCGTCGAGGGTATAGCCGACGGCGAGTTTGGCGGCGAATTTGGCAATCGGGAAGCCGGTGGCTTTCGAGGCAAGAGCCGATGAGCGGGACACGCGCGGGTTCATTTCGATGACGATCATGCGGCCCGTTTTGGGATCGGTGGCGAATTGGATGTTGGATCCTCCCGTTTCGACACCGATTTCGCGGATGACGGCGAAAGAGGCGTCGCGCATGACTTGGTACTCGCGGTCCGTGAGTGTCTGGATGGGAGCGACGGTGATGGAGTCGCCGGTATGGACGCCCATGGGGTCGAGGTTTTCAATAGAGCAGATAACGACGCAGTTGTCGGCACGGTCGCGCATGACTTCCATTTCGAATTCCTTCCATCCGAGCAGGGATTCCTCAATCAGGATTTCCGTTGTCGGTGAGAGATCAAGGCCCCGTGCCGCGATTTCTTCGAATTCCGTTTTGTTGTAAGCGATGCCGCCGCCTGTGCCGCCAAGGGTGAAGGCGGGGCGGATGATGAGCGGGAAGGTACCGATCTCAGCGGCGATGTCGCGAGATTCCACCATGTTGTGAGCGACTCCGGACTTGGGAACGTCCAGACCTATTTTGATCATGGCTTCCTTGAATCTCAGGCGGTCTTCGCCCTTGTCGATAGCGTCGGCGTTGGCTCCGATCATGCGGACACCCTCGCGTTCCAGGACTCCGCTCCTGTGGAGTTCCATGGCGCAGTTGAGGGCGGTTTGTCCGCCGAGGGTAGGAAGCAGGGCATCCGGTTTTTCCCGGAGGATCACCTTTTCCACAAACTCGGGGGTGATGGGTTCGATGTACGTTCTGGGGGCAAACTCCGGATCCGTCATGATGGTGGCGGGATTGGAGTTGATGAGGACTACCTCGTACCCCTCTTCTTTGAGGGCTTTACAGGCTTGCGTTCCCGAATAATCGAATTCGCAACCTTGGCCAATGACGATCGGACCTGAGCCGATCACGAGAATTTTGCGGATCGAGGTGTCTTTGGGCATTGAAGAACAAGTTTAAATCTGCAGGTGTATGGCAGAAAACAGGCCGCTTGGCAAGCCCCTCTGTAACAAATCGTGAATGCAAGAGATTCTTCCTAGCGGGAATATCCCCAGGCTGCCAGTTGGCGCATCAGGGCATCAATGGGGAGGCCGATGACATTATTGGCATCTCCTTCGATGGACTCGACGATCATGTCTCCATGCTCTTGAAAGGCATAAGCCCCTGCTTTGTCAAGGACATGTACGAGTTCCAGATAGCGGTCGATAGTTGATGGAGAGAGCTTCCGGAATTTCACTTTTGTGATGACCGGCAAGTCAATGTGACCCAATGGAGAACGCAAGCAGACACCGGTGCAGACACAGTGAAATTTTCCGGACAGCATTGTAAGCATGCGGACGGCATCATTCCTGTCGCAGGGTTTGCCGAGAGGTTCGTTGCCGAGGAAGACGAGGGTATCGGCCCCGATGACGGTAGCATCGGGGAATTCGCGGGCGACGGCATCGGCTTTCAGGCCGGCGTTGTACAGGCAGAGACGTTCCGGTTCCATGGAAGAATCCTGGATTTCGTCAGCCGGTCGGACGATGATCTCGAAATCGAGTCCGGTGGACGCCAAAAGGTCTTTACGCCTCGGGGATTGCGAGGCGAGGATGAGGCGAGGGAGAGGAGACATGCCGCTACTGATTAGTGCCCTTTGAAGTGGATGGGATTCTCGTTGCCCATGATGCGTTCCTTGGCTGTCTCGGAGACATTGTGGACGGCACGAATGACATTGCGGGGCATTTTCCCGATGCGGTCCATACATGCTTCCCGCATGTCGGGTGAATCGAATTCCAGACCGACGAGGGCACGTCCGACGCGTTCGCCGGAGTAGGCGTAGTTGAAATAGCAAACTGAGGCTATATCGACAATGCGCTCCATGAAATCCAGTAAGGCTCCGCAACGTTCGGGGAATTCGATTTTGACAAAGAGCGGGTTGTCGAAGAGTTCCGTCTGATAGTGGATAATGCGGAAATTGACGTCGTCGTCGGCACTGATGTCCTCGAACCCGATATCCTTGTCCTGAAGCCGTTTACGGATGAGGTCCAGGTCTTCGTCGGAGACGGACACTCCGAAAACGGGGTATTGGATATCCCCGGCGGTTTTGCCGTATTGCATGTCGACGAGGGTGGTCGATTCCGGCATGTTGCGGAGGTATTTGAGCAACTGGCCCTTCTTGGCGGCCATGGGGATGCGCAGGTAGTGGGTTTCGTAGTTGCCGATGCCGGCCTGGCGGGCGATTTGTGCCAGGTGGGTGAAATCCATATTGGCGCCGGAAATGATGACGAGGCTTTTTTCATCGGGTCGAACCAGGCCTTCGTCCCATTGCTTGAGGAATCCGGCCAGTCCCATGGCTCCGGAGGGTTCGGGGACGACGCGGTTGGCCTCCCACATGGCACGGATGGAGTGGCAGACTTCGTTGTTGGTGACGGTGACGTATTCGTCGACGAGCTCTTTGCAGATTTCAAAAGTTTCTTCACCGGGGATGCGGACGGCAGTGCCGTCGCAGAAGACATCCACGTAGGACAGAGTCGTACGTTCTCCTTGTTCGACGGAAGCTTTCATGGATGCCTGGTCGATACCTTCTACGGCAATGATTTTGATGTCCGGCCAGAATTTTTTCAGCCCGCAGGCTACGGCTGCGGCAAGACCGCCGCCTCCGATTTGGACGTAGGCGCGGTCAAATGGACCGTGGCCGCTCATGACGACTTCGTCGGCCAGCGTTCCCTGGCCCCCCATGGTTTTAATGTCGTCGTAGGGGTGGATGAATGAACAACCGTGTTTTTCGGCGTACTGGTGGGCGGCACTGGCGGTTTCATCGTAGCTGTCGCCGTGCAGGACGATTTCGACATGGTCGCCGCCGTGGCGTTTGACTTCCACCTGTTTAACTTCCGGGGTAGAGCGGGGCATGTAGATGCGCGCCTTGCAGTTGAGTACGCGTGCCGCAAGCGCTACACCCTGGGCATGATTTCCGGCAGAGGCGGCGACGACACCCTTGGCGAGTTTGTCCGCAGGCAGGGATGCCATGCAATTGTAGGCGCCTCTCCATTTGTAGGCCTTAATGGGGCCGAGATCCTCGCGCTTGACATAGACGGGGGCGTCGATTCCTCTCAGATTCAGTTTCTGGAGGGGGGTGGGCTTACCGACGGCGTACACGCGTTGGCGGGCCTGGAGGATTTCTTCGAAAAGGCGATCGTTGAGTTCGCTCATGGCGGATGGTTGGAAATGTTCTGCAAGAGTCTACATCAAAGAAACGGAGACGTGAACCATTAATTTTCGCTACAGTCTCCGAAAAGGATTGAATCATACCTCTATTTTGGTTCTCCTGTCGCCATGAGCGCTTCCAAACGAGGAGGATTAAGCTGGATGATATGGGTAGGTGTTCTTGTGACGACGATGTGTTTCCAAGCATGCAATGACTCTGCGAAGGCCCGTGACGTACAGGCCAAAGCCCGGACGTCGCCGAAGATGTCCGAATATCTGGCACCGGGTAATATGCATGTGGGCAGTCCGGTTTTTCTCCGAGCAATCAAGGAGGATAAGATTCTGGAACTGTGGGTACAGCCGAAGGGCTCCGGCTCGTTTGTTCTGGTGAAGCGTTATCCGGTGGCTGCCATGTCCGGCAATCTGGGACCGAAGGAAAAGGAGGGGGACAACCAGGTGCCGGAAGGTTTTTACGAGGTTGTTCCCGCTGCCCTCAATCCGAATAGCAAGTACCATCTTTCCTTCAATATCGGCTATCCGAACGAGTATGACCGTTCTCTGGGACGCACCGGTTCCTACATCATGGTACACGGCAGCGACGTATCGGCGGGATGTATCGCCATCACGGATGAAGGTATTGAGGAAGTGTATACGATGGTGGCGGAAGCCTTGAAGGAAGGGCAGAAGACAGTGCCTATCCAGATTTATCCTTTTGTTCCGACCCCGGCCAGGCTGTGGCAGGAACGTAAATCTCCTTATTTCCCGTTCTGGAAAGTGCTGGAGAAGACATGGGAATGGACGGAGTTGAATAAAATGCCGGCTCCGATTGTCTTTGAAAACAACCAGCTTGTGATGAAAATCCCTGCTCCTCTCCAGACTCCTCCTCCTGCCCCGGAAAAAGAGCTGACACAGTCCTAGTTGACGCAGTCCCGGAAATTTGTTGTTTCTCGTTGAGATTTCCTTCGGAAAGTGGTAGGAACTCAAGAATGAAGGAAGAGCTGTTTCCGCATTCGTTGCGTTCATCGCTGTTAAAGGATTTTACATCGGACGATTTGGATGTCCTGTTGGAATATGGACGGGAGAGTGTTTATGTCCCGGGCGACTTTTTGTTTTATGAAAAGATGCCGCCTTCGCGCCTGTACGTCCTGTTAACGGGGCGCGTCCGTTTGGCCCGTGGTATCGGGGATGAGCTGAATCCCCTGCTGGATGTCGGACCCGGTTCCCTGCTCGGGGAGAGAATGCTCTATGACAAGGGCAGCCCCCATTCGTTAACGGGAGAAGTGATGGAGCGCTCCGTGTGCCTTGAGTGGAACCATGACGACCTTGACCGGTTGGGCAGGGCTCATCCCGAACTGTTGGAGCGTCTGCGGACGACAATAGCCGGAAGCGTATCGCTGCGTCCGGTTCTTGGTGCTCCTGCCGGGAATAAACCGGGGGATGTTTTCCGGGTGGAGAAGGATCTCCTCGGTGAGCGCAAAGTGCCTGCTTCCGCTTTGTACGGCATCCAGACGATGCGCGGCGTGGAAAATTTCCCGATTACGGATATTCCTCTGAGTTCCTATCCGAACCTGATTCGCGGGCTGGCTTTGGTGAAGAAGGCGTGCGCCCTGACGAATGCCGATCTCGGCCTGCTGGACAAGGAACGCAGCCGAGCCATTGTCCAGGCTTGCGATGAATTGCTGGACGGCAGGTTCTATGATCATTTCGTGGTAGATATGATGCAGGGGGGCGCCGGCACGTCATGCAACATGAATGCCAATGAAGTGATCGCTAACAGGGCGTTGGAACTTTGCGGACGGGAGCGCGGCGACTATGCTTTCATCCACCCCAACAATCATGTTAACCTGAGCCAGAGTACGAATGACGTGTACCCGACGGCATTCCGGCTGGGGCTGCGGTTTGCCCTGAAACGCCTTCTGCTGGCTGTAGACAAACTGGCGGGCTCTTTTGAGGCGAAGGGGGCGGAGTTTGCCGATGTGATCAAAATGGGGAGGACCCAGTTGCAGGATGCCGTTCCGATGACGCTGGGACAAGAGTTTTCGGCGTTTGCCTGTACGCTGCGCGAAGACATCCAGCGGTTGGAGGAAGCGGAGAATTTGCTCAAGGAAGTGAACATGGGGGCGACGGCTATCGGTTCCGGTATCAGTACAGTGCCCGGTTACCGCGAACGCGTCCGGGAACGGTTGCAGGAGGTTTCCGGGCTGGAGATTGTGACGGCCAGCAATCTGTTTGAAGCGACGCAGGATACGGGGGCTCTTGTCCAACTATCCGGGGTTTTGAAGAGGACATCCACCAAGCTTAGCAAGATTTGCAACGATTTGCGCCTGCTTTCTTCCGGCCCACGTGCCGGACTCGGGGAAATCAATCTGCCTCCTCTTCAGCCGGGCAGCAGCATTATGCCCGGGAAGGTGAATCCCGTCGTGCCGGAGGTCGTCAACCAAGTGGCTTTCGAGGTGATCGGTAATGATGTAACCATTACGATCGCCGCTGAGGCCGGACAGTTGCAACTCAATGTAATGGAACCGGTTATTGTCTGGTCTCTCTTCAAGAGCATTAATCACTTGAGGCAGGCTTGCATTGTTCTCAAGGAACGGACGGTGGATGGAATTACCGCTAACCGCGATGTGTGCCGCAGCTATGTGGACCGCAGTATTGGCATTGTGACGGCTCTTTTACCCGTCATTGGTTATGCCCAGGCGACGGAGCTGGCGAAGGAAGCCCTGCATTCTACCAAGAGTGTTCGTGAAATCGTGCTGGAGAAAGGTATTTTGACGGAAGAAGAGGTGGATCGCTACCTGGATCCGCGCAACATGTTTTCCTGATTGCAACCGAATGGAGTGATCCGATGAAACGTAATATTGTCTCCTTGCTGGCCTTTCTGCTTCTCGCCTGTTCCTGTTTAGCGTCCGAAGGGCGGGAAGACGGATTGTCCCAAGTGAAGAATATGATGCCTTTGCTGGGGCATCGCAACTGGGTTGTGGTGACGGATGCCGCTTATCCTCTCCAGAGCAATCCCGGCATTAAGACGATCGTGGTCGACGGGGAACAGCCTGCCGTTGTCAAAGCGGTTCTGGACATGCTGGCCGTGCAGAAACACGTCCGCCCCCTTGTGTATACGGATGCCGAGCTCGATTTTGTCCGTGAAGAAGATGCTCCCGGAATTAATGCCTATCGTGAAGGATTGCGAAAAATGCTTTCCGGCGTCCGTCCGGTTTCCCTGCCGCATGAAGACATCATTGCCCAATTGGATGAGGCGGCGTCCGTCTTCAATGTCGTCATTATCAAGACCCAAGGGTTACTGCCTTATACCTCTGTGTTTTTCAAACTGGATTGCGCCTATTGGACGGAAAAGGGAGAAAAACGCCTGCGTGATGAAATAAAAGAGCATTCCACTCCGTAATCATATTGTAATTATCACGTGAACTATGATTGTCCCGGCCATTTTAACCAGAAAAAAACTGTTTGTTCATGCCATTGCCGTATGGGGGACGGTTGTCGTCCAGGCTGCCGGCGTTTATCCGAATGAAGCCGTTGTTCCGGTTGACAAGAAGCTTTCTCCGGAATGGGTGGCTTCCCTGACGGATCGCGGACAGTTGACAACCGTGAGTTCCGGTCCGGGGCTTTCCCATGTCGGCATGCCGGTGGGAGGCCTGTTTTGCGGGACTGTCTATTTGGGTGGAGATGGCAAGCTGTGGCTTTGGGATGTATTCAATGACAACCGGCAGGGAGTCATGCCTCGGTCATTGGTCTGGAACGGCGCCAGGATACGGTCCCGCGATGGAGCCAGCTATGTGCATCCTGATTCGGCCCAGCCTTCTCCGTTCAGGAAAGGGTTTCCGGAGGAATCGCAAAAGATCGCCAAGTCCGGAGACGATGAATTCTCCGGTCAGGAACAAATGGAGCAGGGATTTGCCATCAAGGTGGGCGACCATGTCCGGACTATGGACAGGAACGGATGGAACAGAGTGGCTTTCACGGGGACATATCCCATTGGTACGGTTGATTATTCGGATCAGAATTTCCCCGTGTCCGTCCGTTTGGAAGCCTTTTCTCCTTTCATCCCCTTGAATACGGACGATTCTTCCCTTCCATGTACCGTGATGAGTTTTACGATTCGGAATTGTACGGATAGCACTGTGAACGGGACGATTGGCGGATGGCTTAAAAACGCTGTCTGCTGCAATAGCGGCACCGGTCTTGGCATGCGGGTGAACAAGGCGGATCCGAATGGGGGGATGCCTCACGTGCTGATGACGGCGGAAGAGGGGGAATGGGTAGCGGTTCCCGGCAGGGAAGATGTGAGTTTTGAAGATTTCGAGCGGGAGGATTATGCCGGCTGGAAGGTCGAAGGTACGGCTTTTGACAAAACTCCACTGGATAATGCCCGTATCCCCCCGTATATGGGAGACATCGGGATGCACGGTTCGAGGGCTGCCGTTTCTCACAATGTCCGAACGGGAGGAGACGTTATGGCGGGAGACTCCCATACGGGTAGCCTGCTGAGCCCGGAATTCACGATTGACCGGGAATTTATCAGATTTTCAATTGCTGGAGGCCGGAAACCCGGCCGAGAGAAAGAAGGAGGGACGGGAATCGAATTGCTGGTTGACGGCAAAGCCGTATGCTCTGCAACGGGGCATAATTCCAACCGTTTGCGCCCCGATGCTTTTCCCGTGAAGGATTACATCGGGAAGAAAGCCCGTTTGCGAATTTATGATGGGGCACAGGGAAGCTGGGGCAATATCATTGTGGATCATATCGTTTTTTCCGATTCTCCGGCTCCTCCTGCCCGTCCCTTGAAAGAAGAAGCGGATTTCGGTTCGTTCTGTTTTGCTTTGGCGAGTCCCGGGAAAGGTACTCGTGCTATGACCAGTCTTCCTGCGAGAAATACGGAGCAAGCTCTGTTCGGGATGGATGGTTCGCAGCCATCCGTGGGGAATGTCCGTTTCGACAAGGATAAGCCGTTGGGGGGATTGACCCGGGATTTTTCCATTCCTGCCGGGGAATCCGTGCAGGTTGACTTTATCCTGGCCTGGTATTTCCCCAATATCTATCTGAATACGATGGGTGATACGGGACGTCCCGATACCGATGGCAAGAAGGGACGGCGGCACTATGCCGCGCGTTTCTCCAATGCGAACGATGTGGCATCCTATGTGGCTGATCATTGGAAGAGCCTGGTTGGCGGGACGAAGCTTTGGAGGGATACGTGGTATGATTCCTCTCTGCCGTTCTGGTTCCTTGACAGGACTTTTGCCAATACGTCGACGTTGGCGACTACGACCAGTCACCGCTTGACGAATGGACGGTTTTATGCCTGGGAGGGAGTAGGCGCTTGTGAAGGTACATGTACTCACGTCTGGCAGTACGCCCAGGCTCCCGCCCGTCTGTTCCCGGACATCGAACGCGTGACGCGCGACCGGGTGGATCTGGGTATAGGATTCCATCCCGAGACGGGGGGGATCGGCATGCGGGCCGAGCATAACCGGCAACCTGCCATTGACGGACAATGCGGACGGATTATGGGGATTTGGAGGGAACACACGATGAGCGCTGACGATTCCTTCCTCAACAAGGTTTGGCCTCGTGCGAAAAAGGCTGTCCAGTATGTCTTGGATCATGACCGCGATGGGGACGGGATTCTTGACGGGGCTCAGGAAAATACGTTGGATGCCGCTTGGTATGGCGAAATCGCCTGGACGAGTATTGAAGCTCTTGGGGCGTTCAAGGCTGGCGAGGAAATGGCTCTTGCCGTGGGAGACGGAGAGTTTGCCAAGCTGTGCCGGGATCGCCGGGAGAAAGGCCGCAAAGCTGTAGAGGCGCGTCTCTTCAATGGGAAATGGTTCATCCAGAAGAAGGATGAAGCTCATCCGAACGTGTTTGGCACATATAATGGGAGTTTCATCGACCAGTTGTTCGGACAAAGCATGGCTTATCAGTGCGGATTGGGCGAACTCATTTCCCCCGACAGGCAGAAAAAGGCTCTCCGATCCATCTGGAACAATAATTTTTCACCCGATCTGACGGAGTATCTCAAACATGTCCGGCCTTTGGGACGTCCCTATTACGTTGAAGGAGAGGGGGGGACTCTGATGTGTACGAATGCCTTGAATGAATCCGATCCGTATAAGGGCAGCAGCTGGACTCACGGCTATCTCAACGAGTGCATGTCCGGATTCGAGCATCAACTTGCCTCTCACATGATGCGCGCGGGCATGGTGAAGGAGGCATTGGCTGTAACGCGGGCCATCCATGACCGTTATTCTGCGGAGAAGCGCAATCCTTACAACGAGATTGAGTGTTCCGACCATTATGCCCGTGCCATGGCCAGTTACGGAACGTTCCTGAGCGCTTGCGGATATGATTACAATGGGCCGGAGGGAAAACTCGGGTTTAATCCCAGAATGTCCCCTGAGAATTTCAAGGCCGCTTTCACGACGGCGGAAGGATGGGGAACCTACTCACAAGAGAAGCAGGGGAACGCCTGGATGGCCGGGGTTGCTTTGAAGCATGGTCAATTAACTCTCAGGGAATTAAAGCTTACCTTCCCCTTGAAGAAGGTCCGGGTGGCCGTGGATGGGAAGCCGGCACCTGATTTCAAAGTTGAGAAAGGCGTGCTTGTCTGGGGAACTCCCCTGACGTTGAAGGCCGGACAAACTCTGACAGTGCAAACCGGGGCATGACCTGCCCCGGTTTTTCGCCGGGAACCGGTTACAGGGATAACTTCTTGCGCAAGGCTCTCTTGTAAAGATCAGACTAGGATGTCTTGCCCGTCTTCTTTCAGTTTTTTGAGGCGGAGCTGACCGCAGGCGGCATCGATGTCATGTCCTTTTTCATAACGGAGGGTGACAGGAATACCTGCTTGTTTCAGACGGTCGCGGAAGCGTTCGCAATGGGATAGCGGAGGACGTTGCCAGTCAAGGTCTTCGACGGTATTGTAGGGGATGAGGTTTACTTTGGCGTTAAGGCGCTGGGCGAGCGAGGCGAGATGTCCGGCTGCTTCCAGACTGTCGTTGACGCCTTGGATCAGGATGTATTCCATCGTAATCATCTGCTTCCGGGCACTGGCCCAGGCAGCCAGAGCGGGTACGAGTTCTCTCAAGGGCCACTTCTTGTTAACCGGCATGATCTGGTTACGGACATCGTCCGTGGCTCCGTGGAGGGATATGGCCAGGCGTATCTGCCTGGGATAGGAGGCGAGGCGTACGATGTTGGGGGCATAGCCGGAGGTGGAAACGGTGATGTGGCGACCTCCGATATTGAGCCCCCAAGGAGCGGTGATAATGTCCAGAGCCGTGACGAGATTGTCGAAATTGGCGAGAGGTTCTCCCATGCCCATGAAAACGAGGTTGTCGATGCGTTCCCCGGTGATGCGTTCTGCCGCAAGGATTTGTCCGACGATTTCCCCGGCGTTCAGGTTGCGGGAGAAGCCCAGCAGCCCGGATGCGCAGAATTTGCACCCGAAAGCACAGCCGACCTGCGATGAAACGCAGAGGGTGAGGCGTTCGGATTGTCCTCCGTCGCCGCCGGTAGCAGCGGGGATAATGACGGATTCAACGCATTGTCCGTCGTCCAGCCGTGAGAGAAATTTCCGGGTTTTTCCGGGTTTTCCTTGAATCTGGACGGTTTCCATGGCCGGCCATGAGAAGTTGGCTCCCAGAAGGTTTTTCAAGGTAGCGGGGAGGTTGGTCATCCTCTCGAATGATTCGACTCTCTTGTCCCATATCCAGTCGAGAATTTGTTTGGCGCGGAAGGCCGGCAATCCGTGAGCGGCGAGGAATTGCGTGAGGGACGTTTCAGTCTGTCCGGTGATGGGTGCTGGCTGGGTCATGACTGGGGCGGGACAGTAGCAATGAGGAGGCGTGCCGGTCCTATGGCGACAGGAGCTTCTCCATGAGCGGGAAGAATCAGGAAGTCTCCGGGACGGGCTGGGAGATCGTTGCCGTAATCCAATTCTCCAGAGATGACGACGAGGACGGCGAATTGAGAGGCCGGAATGTTTAATGGGACGGTTCCGTTCGTCAGATGTTCTTCGACGATGCGGAAACAGGATTCGTCGACCAGCACGCCGGGAGCTGCCGGGCGGGGAGAACAGACGGGATTACCCGCTTCACGGATGGCATCCAGGGATTGCTCCAAGTGAAGTTCACGGGCATGGCCGGAGGCATCCACCCGGCCCCAATCGTAAAGGCGATAAGTGGTGTCGCTGTTCTGCTGGATTTCGTAAATGACGTGGCCGGCTCCGATGCCGTGGACAAGGCCGGAGGGGATGAAGACGCTGTCTCCATCGTTCAGAGAGTAGGCTCCCATCATGTCCGCCAGACGGTTGGTTCGGATGGCTTCCTTGATTTCGGATTCGGTAAAATCCCGTTTCAGACCCATATAGATGGTGGCTCCGGGGGAGTGCGAAGCAATGTACCAGATTTCGTTTTTAACTTCTCCGTTCCAGCGGGCTGCCGTCTGTGCAGGGGGGTGGATTTGGAGGGAAAGGTTGTCGTGGACATCCAGTATCTTGCAGAGCAGAGGAAAACGGTCCAGGGACTCATAGCCTTGACCGAAAATTTCTTCACGGTAGGTACTCCAGAGGCTATGGAGGGATTGCCCGGCATGGTCTCCGTCACTGACGATGCTATCCAGTTCGGGACGGTCGCATATTTCCCAGGATTCTCCGTATTGGACGCCGGGTTTGCCGGGGATGCCGAGGCGGAGCATGGGCAGGTCCTGGCCGCCCCAAATGCGTTCGGCTAATTGAGGCCGCAGTTTGAAGGATCGCATGGTCGTCGTGGAATTGTTACTCTGATTAGAGGAGCTGATCGACGAAGCGGTCTCTGTCGAATGCTTCGAAGTCTCCTGCTCCTTCCCCGGTACCGAGGTAGGCGGGGGCAATCTTCATTTCATCCAGGATCGCAAGAGCGACTCCCCCTTTGCCGGAACCGTCCATCTTCGTGACGATGACGGCGTCGAGCGGAGTTGCCTTGTGGAATTCCTTTGCCTGGGAGAGGGCGTTGGCTCCGGTTGTGGCATCGACGACGAGAAGGGTGGCGTGCGGGGCCGTTTCATCCTGTTTGGCGATTGTGCGGCGGATTTTAGTGAGTTCCTCCATCAGGTTGTGGCGCGTGTGGAGGCGTCCTGCCGTGTCGCAGATGAGATACTGGAAACCTTCCCGGAGAGCCTTTTCGTGGGCTTCATAGCAGACGGATGCCGGATCCTGGTTCGGGCGTCCCTTGTAAAGTGGCAGGGAGAGGCGGGTAGTCCAGTTTTCCAGCTGTTCGACGGCGGCAGCCCGGAATGTGTCGGCGGCAGCGAGCAGGACTCGCTTGCCCTGACCGGTCAGGAGATAGGCCAGTTTAGCGGCGGAAGTGGTTTTGCCCGTACCGTTGACGCCGACGACGAGGATGACGGTTGGTTTGCCGTCCGGAGCGGAGGGCAGGGGAGCCGGTTGCGACGGGAAGGCCTGCCGGATAGTCTCCCGGGTTTCGTTGACAATACTGTCCGCATCAATATCCCGGCGTTCCCGCATTTCATCGACGAGAGCCATGGCTCGCTTGATACCGATGTCAGAGGTGACAAGTTCGGCTTCCAGTTCATCCCAGTCGATTTTCGGGCTACGGGAGAATTTGTTGAGTAGTTTGGAGAAGAAGCCTGCCATGAGGGGAGAGCGGTGTGTGTGATGATAGAACAGTGATGGAACGATCAGTTCCTGCAGGAAGTGGCGATACCGGTCAAGATGCCGTTGACAAAGCGCGGAGCTTCCGATGTGGAGTAGTCTTCCGCGAGGCGGATCGCTTCCTTGACGACAATCGGGGTGGCGAGGTCTTTACGGTATTTCAACTCGTAGGCGGCCAGGCGAAGGATAGAACGGTCGACCGGACTGATTCGTTCCGGGGAGAAGTTCTCCAGTTTGTCGGAAATAAGCTGGTCGAGATCTTCGATATTGGCGAGGACCTTACGGAGCAATTCTCCCGCATCCGTGCGCAATTGGCACATTTCCTGGGATGTTTCAATAACGGGGGCGAATTCGGTAGCGTTTTTGTGGCCTTCCGGGTTTTCGAGACCACTGATTCTGGAACTGATGTCCTGAAGCTTGGATATGGAACTCTTCAGCGGATCCATGACGAAACGGAACTGGGGGTAGTCCTCCAGTTTGGCTATGAGAGACGGTCGAATTTGCAACAGGGTGGAATTGATGATTTGCAGGGAATTATAGGCAGCCTCCATGGCCCGTGTTTCGGCGGCGGGATCGGTCTTTTTCGCGGAGCGGAGAGAACGGACGGAAGCATCCAGGCTCTGTTCCCGTTTGATAAGATCTGTTAACATGTCGCGGAAGTCGGACAGGGCGGGATTGCCTTCGATGGCTTTCAACGTATTGTCGGCGCGGGTTTGGAACAGGCGGATTTTGTCCGGCAGATCGCGTGTGAGATGGGTGATGGCCTTGACCCGGGCTTTATCGAGAGCAGCTCGGTCGGGTTCGAGGATGATGTCCCAGATGGCTTCGATATCGGCGTCTGTGATGGATTGCAGGGAGTCCAGAGTAAGTCCGTACAGGAACTGGACAACAGCTTGCCTGACTTGATGGCGGGAGAGCATGGAGGTAGAAGTGGGTGAGAGAGATTAATTAATGCTGGCTGGCGGTGAACCGTGAAGCAAACAGGTCGACCATGGAGGCGGCGGCGCGGGCGGATTCCTGCCCGCGATTGAGCCCAGGGGCAATGCAGCGGTCGTAGGCCTGTTGTTCATCATTGAGCAGGAGTACTTCATGGATAACGGGGATTTGCGTTTCCACGGCAATGCCGAGCAGAGCGTTGGTGACGGAGGTGCCGACGAGGGATGCATGCTCCGTACTGCCCTGGATGATGACCCCCAGGGCAATAATAACCGTCGGCCTAGGAGTGGTTTGCGTGGCAACCGCCTTGACTGTGACGGGGATTTCAAAAGCTCCGGGAACGCGGATGACATCGACTTGCACATTGGGCAGGATCAAACCGAGTTCTTGGCTGCAGTGATCGACAAGAGCATTGGTATAGCGCTCGTTGTAGCGTGAAGCGACGATGGTGATGTTGGCTGCGGTAGGGGATGGAGCCGGGCGTTCGGGGATAGCGTGGGACATGGCGGGAAAATAGTGTGGGCGGTGGCGAGGTTCAGATGAGGTGACCCATCTTGTCCCGCTTGGTTTCCAGATAGTGGCGGTTGATATCGTTGGGCTCGATGCGGATCGGTATTTGTTCGACGATGTCGAGTCCGAATCCTTCGAGTCCTCTGATTTTCTTGGGGTTATTAGTCATCAGGCGCAGATGGCGTGCGCCGAGATCCCGGAGTATTTGGGCTCCTATGCCGTAGTCGCGCAGGTCGGGGGCAAAACCGAGTTTGACGTTGGCCTCGACGGTATCGAGGCCCTGCTCCTGGAGTTTGTAGGCATGGAGTTTGGCGGGGAGGCCGATGCCGCGTCCTTCCTGGCGCAGGTAGAGGATGATTCCTCCTTCTTCCGACACGCGGCGCATGGCGACGTGGAGCTGGCTGCCGCAGTCGCAGCGGCGGGAGCCGAAAACATCCCCTGTCAAGCATTCGCTGTGAACGCGGACGAGTATGGACTTGTCCGGGTCGATATCTCCGTGAACGAGGGCGAGATGGTGGGCTCCGTCCAGGCTGGATTCGTAAAGGTGGCAGGTGAAATCGCCGTAATCCGTGGGGAGGCTGATGGTTTCCGTACGGGCAATGAGTTGTTCCGTTTTGCGGCGGTATTCAATTAGCTGTGCAGTGGAACAGGCTTTGAGGCCGTGCTCTTTCTGGAACTGGGCGAGGTCGGCCATGCGGGCCATGGTGCCGTCCTCGTTCATGATTTCGCAGCAGACTCCGGCGGGTTGGAGACCCGCCAGCTTCATGAGGTCGACCGTTGTTTCCGTGTGACCGGCCCGGCGCAGGACGCCGCCTTCGACGGCGCGCAACGGGAAAATGTGTCCCGGCTGAACAAAGTCGTCGTTGGTTGCTTTCGGATCAGCCAGCAGACGGATGGTAGCGGCTCGTTCCAAAGCGCTGATGCCGGTGGTTGTTCCATGGGCGGCACTCGCATCCACGGACACGGTGAATGCCGTGGACATGTTTTCTCTGTTGACGGAAGTCATCAGGGGAAGTCCCAGGGCATCCGTCCGTTCCCCGGAAAGCGGAGCGCAGACCAATCCTCGGGCATGGGTCACCATGAAGTTGATCATGTCCGGAGTCGTCCATTCCGCAGCGCAAATGAGGTCTCCCTCGTTTTCGCGGCCGGGGTCGTCGGTGACAATGACCATGCGGCCGTTGCGGATTTCTTCCACAATGGTTTCTATAGGGCTGAAAATGAGGCAGTCGTCGCTCATGGAGTTGTGATTATTTATTCTTTTTGGCCCAGGAATCCTTCAGGGCGACCGTTCTGTTGAAGACGGGTTTCTGTCCGGCGACGTGGTCCCGGCGGTCGGAGACAAAGTAGCCGATGCGTTCGAACTGGCAACGGAACTCGGGTTCGACCTCCGCCAGCGAAGGTTCAAGTTTGGCGTGCTTGATCACCTGGAGGGAATTCGGGTTGAGGACAGAGAGGAAGCCTGCTTCTTCGCCATCCGGATTTTCGGACGTGAAGAGGCGGTCGTAAATGCGAACTTCGCCGTTGACGGCGTGCGGGACGCTGACCCAGTGAATGGCGGCGCGGCACTGGATGCCTTCCGGAGGGTTGGCCCCGATTGTGCCGGGGATGTGTTCACAGATAATTTCCGTGATTGTTCCGGCGGCATCGGTGACGACATCCTTGCAAGTGACGCAGTAACCGCCGCGGAGGCGAACTGTTCTGCCGGGGGCGAGGCGGAAATACTTTTTGGGCGGATCCATCATGAAATCATCGCGTTCGATCCAGACTTCACGGGTCATGGGAACCATGCGGGAACCGTCTTCCGGGCGTTCCGGGTTGTTTTGGACTTCGACGTATTCGAGGTAGTCCTCAGGCAATGTATCGACGATGACCTTGACTGGGTTGAGGACGGCCATGCGGCGCGGAGCGTTGGCGTTGAGATCTTCGCGGACACTGTATTCAAGCAGGGCTACATCGGTGAACCCGTTGAATTTGGTGATACCGATTGTCTGGCAGAAGTTGCGGATGGCCGCAGGCGTGTAGCCGCGGCGGCGCATGCCGGAGACAGTGGGCATGCGGGGATCGTCCCAGGAATGGACGAGTTTTTCCTGCACGAGCTGGAGGAGTTTGCGCTTGCTCATGACCGTGTAGGTCAGATTGAGCCGGGCGAATTCCGTTTGGCGGGGGCGGCTGGGGACGGGACAGTTGTCGATGACCCAGTCGTAAAGGGGGCGGTGGTTTTCGAATTCCAGGGTGCAAAGGGAGTGGGTGATGTGTTCGTAGGCGTCTTCCAGCGGGTGGGCGAAGTCGTACATCGGATAGATGCACCAAGTGTTGCCGGTGTTGTGGTGCTCTGCGAACATGATGCGGTAGAGGACGGGATCCCTCATGTTCATGTTGGAGGACGACATGTCGATTTTGGCACGGAGGACGGCTTTTCCTTCGGGAATCTCACCATTTTTCATGGCGGTGAAACGTTCCATATTTTCTTTGACGGAACGGTTGCGGAACGGAGATTCCTGTCCGGGTGTGGTGACGTTGCCGCGTTGGGCGCGGATATCCTCGACGCTTTGTTCGTCCACATAGGCGAGCCCTTTTTCAATGAGGGCGACGGCACAGGAGTGGAAGAAGTCGAACATGTTGCTGGCGAAATAAAGATGGCTGCCCCAGTCGAAACCGAGCCAGTGGATGTCTTCCTTGATGCTGTCGACGTATTCTTGGTCTTCCTTGCTCGGATTGGTATCGTCGAAGCGCAGGTGGCATCGCCCGCCGATGGGAGCGTATTCCTGACCGAGTCCAAAGTTCAGGCAGATGGATTTGGCGTGTCCAATGTGAAGGTATCCATTGGGTTCCGGGGGGAAACGGGTGATGGGCGCCGTGTGCTTGCCCTCGGCAAGATCGGAGGCGATCATGTCCCTGATAAAATCGCGTCGTTCAGGTAGCGGTGAAGACATGGCGAATATGCTACATGCACGGTTGCTTTTCTGCAAGTGCGTTCCCTCGGAATGACATAAGGAAAAATGAGGAATTTTACCGGTGGAAGGCATGGGTGATTTGCCTGACCGTAGGGACGAGAGAGGTCTTGCCATCGGAGTGATAAACGTGATACTCGTAATTTGCATGCAAAAGCGATTATTCGACCGGGAACAGCGGGGAACTTCCCGTAAGCTGGGGCGTATGGGAAGGCGCCGGTTCCGGTATGTGTTTTTTGTGGTCGGCCTTCTTCTTGTTTTTGTATGTCTGGTTATTCTGCATTTGGATGTGATCCGGGGGGATTTCCAGCGCCAGGCATTCGGTGTCCTGTTCGGTTGTTTGGGGGGGGCGATGGTTTTTCTCAGTTCACCGGCATGGGGCATGCGTGTGGCCGGAGTTGCCGTGGCGCTGATGCTTGCGCTATATGCACGCGTGCCAAGAGAGGGACTGTCGGGGCGGCTGGAGAAGGGAAGTGTTGGCGGGCAGGGTGCAGTAGTCTCTTCTTCATCTGTCGCCGTAAAACCCGCTCTTGTTTCTTCGTCGGAGGGACTCCAGGGAAAACCGGACGATGAAATGTACCGGGACGGAGATCTGGATCCCCTGTTCCGGAAATTGGCGGATCGCAAGGATAACGGGGGTGTTGCCGGGATTTGGATGCGCGGCGGGGATGAACGGAAAGCAGAAGTAATAGGAGCTTTTTTGAAACGAATGTCGCAAACGCGTGAAACTCCTGAATACCATGGCAGGCAGGGGGGAGGATTGTTTATTGTAGATAAGAGTCCGCTTTCATTTGATGAACTGGCCAGAATCGTCTCTCGGATCGGAACGCTGGAATTAAGCGATTCCTCTTTGCATTTCATGGATGTCGAGCTGGATCGCAATCTTTTTGAAGAGTCGGCCCCTGCCAAGGTATTGAACAACCCGGATGATCCGTTTTATTTGGAGGCTAATTTGCGCGAGTTGCGCAATCTTGATGCGAGAAGGGTGGCAGCAGCAGCCCGAAGGCTGGCTCTTGCTCCTCCGGCCAAACCGTCCATCGGAGTCTGTGCCGTGCTGTCGGAGCGCTTGAGGGAACCTTGGGGGAACGATGCGGAATACGTGGCGGCTTTGGCCTCGGCGCTGGGTGTCTGGGCTCCGCCTGACGATGAAAATACGCGTCTCCTGCTCGCCTATACCGTCGATAGCCTGATGAGGGCGAATTTGTCCGTACCCGTACCTGCGGTTGATTATTTGCTGGCTCGCCGGGACGGTAAATCCGTTGATTTTTTACTGGCATTGTGGCGCATGAATCCCGAACAGTGGGAAACACGTTGCATGCTTGCTGGAAGCAATCTCGAGCGTGGGATTCTCGGGGTGATCGAGAAAGACGATACCCCGTCGGCGGTTCGTGAATCCGGCGTGCGTATTCTCGGTAAAGTCGGGGGAAACTTGTCTCTGCCGTTATTAAGAGAGTATGGCAGGAACGAGGACTCGCGTCTGAGTACGTTTGCCCATCTGGCGCAGGAGGAAATCGAAAGGCGGCTCCATCCCTGAGAAGTTTCAGAACCGGATACATCGGGAGGAGGGAATTAAGATGCTTTCGGGAAATTCATTTTCCAGAAGGGTCTTGTTTTCTTTTTGGTTGCGGAACTACTGTATTTGCATAGAATAAAAAAACCATGAGTGACTCAACTACTGCTTCATCGGAAGTCTCCGCTTCCGTTAAGAGGTACTCACGCTACCTGTTGATTATCGCCGGTTTGGGCGGTTTGATCTACGGATTGGACGTGGGGATTATCGCAGGGGCTCTCCCCTTTCTTAAGGCAACTGCCGGCAACTATCTGAAAGATGCCAACCTAGGGTTGGTTGTAGCCGCTGTGCTTGGGGGAAGCGTGATTTCATCCTTGTTTGCAGGTGCTCTTGCCGATATGTTCGGACGCAAGAAAATGCTTATCATCAGCTCCTTGTTGTTTGTGGTGAGCATTCCGATCATTGCCTGTACCTACTTCTCCGGCGAAGTCTGGACCCTGTGGGGGTACGAAGTGAGTTCCGGTTTTCTTCAGCTGTGCATCGGCCGTATCATCCAGGGCTTTTCCGCCGGCTTGATTGGTGTGATCGTACCTTTGTACTTGGCCGAATGTCTGAGTGCCGATTCGCGAGGAAAGGGAACCGGTATGTTCCAGTTAATGCTGACGATTGGGCTTGTGCTGGCCGCTCTTATTGCCTACGGGTTCTCTTGGGCTGTGGAAAACTGGAATCTCCACCAGGATACGGCTTGGCGCGGTATTTTCTGGGTATCCATTATTCCCGGAGTCTTGTTGAGCATTGGCGCTCTGTTTGTAACAGAATCACCTCGCTGGCTTTTCAAGCGTAATCGCAAGGAAGAAGCCCTGGCTGCTCTGCGTCGCGGAAATTCCGAAAAAGTGGCTGTTCAGACGATGGAGGAAATCGAAGCTACTGCAGCCGAAGCCAAGGCGCAAGCTCAGGCCGGTTCCGGGAAAAAGGAAACGTTGTTTCAGAAAAAGTACGTTTATCCTTTCATTCTTGCTGTTGTCATTCTTGCCTGTACCCAGGCGACCGGCATTAATTCCATGCTCAACTATTCGGTGAGTATCTTCCATCAGGGTGGACTTGAAGGTACGTCTGCTAACGCTGGCGATATTGCCTTGAAGGTAGCTAATATGGTCATGACTATTGTTGCTGTTGCTCTTGTTGACAAGATGGGACGTAAATTCCTTCTGCGCATTGGTACGTCCGGAATCATCGTGGGGCTGTGCCTTATCGGCTTCTTGTTCCTTTCTATCGAACAGAGCCGTGTTTCCGTCAAGGAACAAGTCAGCACGATGATCGTGGATAAGCATCTCAATGTCGACCTGAATACGCCCGCTGTGTTGACCAAGCTGGGGCTAGATCCTTCCGAAGACAACAGTAACAAACAGCTTGTTGTCAACTATGAACAGGGAGGTGCACAGAATAGCCTTGTTTTCAACTTTGCTAAAGTGATGAAGGGCGGCGAGGAATCTCCTGCCATGGCGACGATTCCTATGGCTTCTCCTGATAAGAATGGAAATATTGCCGGGATCAAGATCCTGAGCGCCGATCTTGGCGACCGTCCTTCTCAAACGGTTGCTTGGATGATCGTGGTTGGCTTCGTTATCTTCATTTCCTTCTACGGAGTAGGACCTGGTGTGTGTGTCTGGTTGGCTCTTTCCGAACTGATGCCGACGCGCATTCGTTCCAACGGCATGTCCATCGCCCTTTTGATTAACCAGGGGGTTTCGACGACGATTGCTATGTTCTTCCTGCCGTGGGTGGCAGCTATCGGTTACTCCAGCGTGTTCTTCATGCTGGCGGGCTTTACGGTGATTTATTTTATTACGGTGAACTTCTTCCTTCCCGAAACAAAGGGGCGTTCTCTTGAAGAAATCGAGACCTACTTTACGACCGGTAAAATGCCGACAAATGAGAAGGAACTGAAAGAAGACGAATTAAAGGCCTGATTTCTTCCTCTCTTCATATTTATTATTAACTCTTTTCACCTTGGAGCCACTCTGCTAATGCAGTGTGGCTCTAATTTTTTCTTTAGTAGAATCCAGGTGTTTTCTACGGTCTGTCTTTAAACTGCTGCGGTGAAATTGGAACATATCATATCGACTGCCTCCTTCATATCATGATGCATTTTGGTTTAGAAACAGGCATCCTACCAGGCGATAGAGCCGACATCATCCAGTTCCAATTTCACCGTAGCGGTTTAGAAATCCTGACCGGGATTACGCTCAGACTCATTTTGTCCTTGGAATCGGGGAGGGCTTCCTTCATTCTCCCGGCGGTATTTATGAAGAATTTTCTGAGTCGCCACATGAGCCTGTCATTGGCCCTGCGTTATTTGAATCCGTTGCGCACGTATTTTTCAGTGATTACGCTGATTTGTTTGCTGGGTGTGTCGCTGGGGGTGATGGTTCTTATTATTGTGTTGTCGGTGATGGGAGGCTTGCAGAAGGAGCTTCAGGAGAGGTTGCTTGCCTATTCCCCCCATTTGCAGATGAATTATTATGCGGCCCCAGGTCTTCGAGGGGCGATTGGCGACTGGCGGACTCTGGAAGAGACGATCAATAAGGTGCCGGGGGTAGAATCGACTTATGCCCTGGTGGAGGATTATGCCCTGGTGGATGTGAACGGTGCCCAAAGACCATGTTCGTTCCGGGCTCTGGATACGGAAAACAAGGAGCAGATGGCGGAGCTTGCTCCGTTGTTAAGCTCGGGGTCGTTTGATCTCGGGTTGGGCGAGAATGCGGTGGTTTCTTCAACGGTGGCCCGGATGCTGGGCTTATCGGTTAATGACAAGCTGCGCGTGTTTACCACGCGTAATTATGGAGATGCAGTGCGTGCGTTTTCACAGATGGATCGCCCATTGCTTGCGACGAGGTTTGAAACGGAACTCGACCGGTTGCTCTCTCTTGCTGACAAGAAGCGCCCCAACGGAAAAGATGGCGTTGTCTGGAACGGATCGGATGTCAGGGAAGCGGTGTCTTTATTGCAGAAACTGGATGGATCTCCCCGGCTACAGGTGGAGGCTGAGGCTATCGGAAAGGTGTTGGATGTGTTGCCGGAAGACGCTTTCGGAGATGATGTCGCGGGCGAACTGACTTTTCCTGCCAATGTCTCCGGTCAGTTGAAGGCGATGGTTTCGGCATTGAAGTCGGTGAACAAGGACAAGGAGGATATTAACAGCGTCCGCATGATCAAGAGTCTTATTTTGCCGAAGGATCTGACGGTGATCGGAATCTATCAGGCGTCCCAGCATGTGACTTGTCCGGATCTTTTTATACCGCTTGAGATTGGTCAGGAGCTTCAGGGATTTGAGGATGATTACGTGCAGGCGATTGCGATCAGGACGAAGAATCCCTACGATCTTGCCCAGGTGACTGCCGAGGTGGAGCATGCCCTGCCTGTAACGTATGAAGGTAGTTCCGGTTGGGGCATTGAATCGTGGATGGACAAGTACAGTTCCTGGTTCAAGTTGATTCAGCAGGAACGCATGATGATGGGGTTTGTTCTCTCCTTTATTGGGATGATTGCTGCCTTTTGCATTATGGCGGTGATGTTTACCGTATCGATCCAGAGGAAGAAGGAACTGGCCCTGATGAAGGCTTTGGGGGCTACTCCCTGGCAGGTCGTGCGGGTGTTCCTGTGGCAAGGGGTGATTATCGGCATTGCCGGGGCGGCGTTGGGGGTGGCTTTGGCGTTGCTGGTGTTGCATTACCGGGTGCAGATCCACATATTCCTGAAGACGATCGGTATTGATCCGTTTCCGATGGATTTCCACGGGGTGGAGATTCCGGCGGAGATCAATCCTGCGGAATTGCTGAATCAGTCGGTGAAGGCATTTGTGATGGTTGTCGTGGCATCGGTGGTACCTGCCGTGCTGACTGCCTACCAGGATCCTGCGAAAGCTCTCCGAAGCATGTAACCGGGATTGAGAAAAACGATTTTAGAACGCGATTATGGATATTTATTACGCAATCGGGCAACAGAAACAGGATCCCGTTCCTGCTGTGGAGATTATGTCCATGGTGGAACGTGGCGAACTGGATGCCGATACGATGGGGTGGCATCGTGGATGCAAGTCTTGGATGCCTCTGAAGGATTTGCCGGAGTTGAAGGATTTTTTCCTGACCCGGTTCTCACGGGAATTGGAGGAGGCTGAACCGGATGGAGAATTCGGACATGTCTCCGATGTTCAAACTTCCGATGCTGACGTAGAGGGAGCAATCCCTTTGGAGCGTATGGACGAATTCGGGAAGGTCGATGTCCAGCGCCGGGTGGAGCTCGCTTCTCCCGAGCTTCGTTTTATGGCACGGATCATTGATTTGTTGATTTACCTGCTGCTCTACATTGTTTTCTTACGCTTGTCGTTCAGCGAGTTTCATCTTTCTTTTTTCAATGCTCTTATTTGGTTGCCGGTGGTGTTGCTGGAGGCGGTGTCTTTGTCTTTGTGGGGGACGACTCCGGGCAAGGCTCTGCTCGGTTTGCGCGTGGTAATGATGGATGGGGGGAAACTCCGTTTGATGCGCATGTTGACCCGGTCGTTTTATGTAATATTTTTCGGCATGGGGTTGGTGACGACGGTCTTTTCTCCCGTTCTGCTGGCATTGTCCTGGTGGTGGACGAGAAAGAACATGCTTTCCCCCTGGGACCAGCGTCTGACGACTCTGGTGGAGATCCGTCGTCGCGTGTCGCCGTTCCGCATCGTTGCGGTGCTGGCTCTGGCTTTGCTTCTGATTGAGGGATCCGGTCAATTGCTGGTTCCCTGGACCGATTCGATCACGGCTGCGATGGAGGAGACCTTTAGAATGATGCAGGAAGGGCGTTAAACCTGTTTTTGGTTTTGCCTTTCCGGAGGAATTGCGGCAGAATCCCGCTGCCATGGCAGAAATCCATCCCAGTGCAGTTGTTCATCCGGGTGCGGAATTGGCTGACGACGTTTATGTCGGCCCGTTCTGTGTGATCGGCGACAAGGTGAAGTTGGGCAAAGGTTGCGTGCTTCACAGCAACGTAACTATCGACGGCCCGTCCACGTTTGGCGAATGCAATGAGTTTTATCCCCACTGTTATATTGGTGGTAGGAGCCAGGATTTGAAGTACAAGGGTGAGCCGACCTATTTGGAAGTGGGACATCACAATGTGTTCCGCGAATATAGTTCGGTGAACCGCGCGACGGATCCCGGAGAGAAGACGGTCGTCGGCAATTACAACAACATGCTGGTTGCTGCTCACATGGGGCATGATTGCCGCATGGGTGATCATGTGATTTTGTCCGGTTACGCCGCCATAGCAGGCCATGTGGTGATTGGCGATTATGCGATTGTTTCCGGAGGGACGGTCGTTCATCAATTCGTCCGCATCGGTGAGCATAGCCTGATCGGTGGAGGGAACCGGGTTGTCAAAGATATTCCTCCGTACATGATTTCCGAAGGCCACCCTTGTGTTGTGCGTTCCGTCAATACGATAGGCCTCCAGCGTCGCGGGTTTAGCGAAGAAGATATCCGGGCACTCAAACAGGCATATAAAAAGTTTTTCCTGCATAAGGGTACGGTATTTTCTGATGCGGTGGAGGAGTTGCTGAATGATGAGCGTTTCGGGACGAATCCCTATGTTGTCAATCTCGTCAAGTTCCTGCAGACTTCGGAACGCGGTTTTGGTCATTAAGGAAGGATTGACGAATATGTACAAGGGATTTGTGTTCGATCTGGACGGTACTCTGGTCGATTCCCTGCCCGGTCTTACCGAAGGATTGAATCGTGCCTTGAAGGCGCAGGGGTATCCGCCTTATCCGGCGGAAACCGTGGCGACGATGGTGGGCAAGGGCGCCCGGGAATTGTGCCGTTCTGCGTTGAAGGCTTTCCGGAAATCGAAGGGAGAGGTTAGCGACGATGATGTGATGTGTCTGTATGCAGAGTTTGGTCGCGAATATCCCCATACCTGGCAGGGTGGCACGACTCCCTTTGAGGGAATCATCCCCATGTTGCGGGAGTTGTCGGACGGAGGTGCCCGCCTGGCGGTGTTGTCCAACAAGCCTCATGATGTGACGCGCCCTCTCGTCCTTGACAAACTTCCGGGGATTCCTCTGGACCCGATTCTCGGATTTTCATCGGAGTTCCCCCGTAAACCCGATCCCTCTTCGCTATTTCATATTATCGAAAGCTGGGGTCTAACGCCTGCGGATGTCTGCATGGTGGGGGATTCCGCTCATGACGGCAATACGGCGGTCAATGCCGGGACTGGACTTGTTCTGGTCGACTGGGGCTATAGTACGCGTGACGCCTTGGAATCGTTCCGGGTCCCCGTTTGCGAGTCCGTGGCGGAGTTGCGATCTATTCTGGTGGGTAGCCGGGTCTGAAGGGTAAGTCCATGACGATGTCGAACGGGGATTTTTCCCATGGCGGGGATTTATTGAAGCTGGCGGAGGTGTCGGGGCATGCGCCAGAGGACCTTGTGGATTTCAGTGTCAATGTCAATTCCTCCGGTTTGCCGGATTTCATACGTGCCGCTCTTTGGGGAAGCTTGGAGAAGCTGGCTCCTTATCCGCCTCCGCACGCGGAGGACGCGGCGGCTTGCGCTGCGGAACGCCATGGTCTGGATGCTGCGTGTTTTGTGCCGGGGAATGGCAGCAATGAGCTGATCCATGCTCTGCCGGGGGCGTTTACCCCGGCGGAAGGGTTGATTGCCGAACCGGCATTCTCCGAATACAGGCTTGCTTGCTTGAAGGCCGGCATTCCGGTGCGTTCCCTCGTGTTTGGGGAAAAATCCGGGTTTCGTGCGGATCCGAAAGAATTGGCCTCTTCGGCACGGACGGGAGGCATGGTCTTTTTGGCGAATCCGGGGAATCCGTCCGGGGTGCTCTTGGACAGAGACGAGTTGCTGGAAGCGGTGACTCGGAGGCAGGATGTCCTGTGGATACTGGATGAAGCGTTTATCGACTATGTCGGAGAGGAAGCATCGCTGGTGAACATGGCTGCGGCGTTGCCCAATCTGATGGTCTTGCGTTCGTTGACGAAATTTTACGGGATGGCGGGGCTTCGTGCCGGGTATGCTGTTGCGTGTCCTGCCGTGGCGGAGAGGTTGCGTGCGGCCTTGCCTGCATGGAATGTTTCAACATGTGCGGCAGAAGCGATGAAGGCTGTTTTCCGGGAGGGAGGAACTTTTGCCGATAAGGAACGGTGTATGAATGCGGAGCGGCGTGACGATTTGGAGCGGCGTCTGGATGCCTTGCCAGGAGTGGTGCGCATTCCCTCTTCAGCCAATTATGTGCTGTTCCGCTGGCCTTACGGGGGGGATCTCGCCCGCAAGTGCCTGGTGGAACACGGTATTGCTTTGCGCGATTGTTCCAATTACGAAGGTTTGTCCGGCGGTGTGTGGTTTCGTGCGGCGGTGAGGTTTCCGGAGGATCATAAACGTCTGGTCCGAGCTCTCTCCGGGTATGTGTGCGGGAATGATCCGGGAGAGCCGTCCCGAGTGGAATTCCCGGTACCCGTGATCAAAAAGAGAGTACCGGCCCTGATGCTGCAGGGGACTTGTTCCGACGCCGGGAAGAGCGTGCTGACGTCCGCGTTCGGTCGTATTCTCGTTCAGGACGGGTATGCGGTGGCGCCTTTCAAGGCGCAGAATATGGCTCTGAATTCCGGAGTAACTGCGTTGGGCGAAGAGATGGGGCGGGCTCAGATGGTACAGGCCCGGGCATGCCGGAAGGATCCCGATGCGAGGATGAATCCCGTGCTGCTCAAGCCTCACTCCGACATGGGTTCCCAGATTGTGTTGATGGGGCATCCTGTCGGCAATATGGATGCCCGTGAGTATTATCGGCACAAAAGTTCCTTGTGGCCGACCGTTTGCGAGGCATACGATTCCCTGTCCCGAGAATGCGATGTGATGGTGCTGGAAGGGGCGGGGAGCCCCGGTGAGGTGAATCTCAAGTCCGTGGATATTGTCAATATGTCCATGGCCAGGTACGCCGGAGCTTCCGTGTTGTTGACAGGGGATATTGACCGCGGCGGGGTGTATGCCTCGTTTCTGGGAACGTGGATGACGTTTGACCGGGAGGAACGGGAGTTGCTGGGCGGATTTCTCGTCAATAAGTTCCGAGGCGATGCTTCGCTGCTGGGGCCTGCCCACGACTACATTCAGGCCCGGACGGGAGTGCCCGTCGTCGGCATCGTCCCGATGATCCGTTCTCTGAACATTCCCGAAGAGGACAGGGCGACTTTTTCCTTCCAGAGTGTTGGAGGAAATGTCCCGGTCGGCGGGGTCTTGGACGTTGCTGTCGTCATGCTTCGCCATGTATCGAACTATACGGATTTTGCTCCGCTTGCCGAAGAACCGGATATCCGGTTGCGCCAGGTGCGTACGGCGGATGAATTTGGTTCGCCGGACTGGGTGATCTTACCTGGATCCAAGAATGTAGCGCATGACTTTGAAACGCTTGAGGCAGCCGGACTGGCGGAGTTGATCCGCAGGCACGCTGCTTCCGGCAAGTGGGTGCTGGGTATCTGCGGTGGTTTGCAGATGCTGGGCAGGACGATTGAGGATCCTTCCGGGATCGAATCTTCCCGGCGTTCGTTTTCCGGTTTGGGACTCCTGGATTTGGAGACGACATTCGAACGTGACAAAATACTGACTGCCTTGCACGGAGTCACGACACCTTTGGGACGGACGACTTCCGGGTATGAAATCCACCATGGGCGTTCGCGTGCCGGGAGCGGGTGCGAGCCGTTGTTTTTCCGTCCTGACGGTTCTGCCTGCGGTTATGGAACTGGGCGGGTTTGGGCGACGTATTTGCATGGGGTGTTCGAGGATGATGAATTCCGCCGGGCAATGATTGACCGCGTCCGAACGGACGCCGGTTTGAAACCTGCGGGAAGGATTCTCGTTCGGTGCGATTTGGACGGTGCTCTGGATCGTTTGGCGGATATCGTCCGCGAAAGTGTTGATTTGAAAGCGATCTACCGGAGCATGGGACTGGCATGACGATGGTTAACGACACCGTGTGGCTCATTCCCCTGGCTTTCGCGCTGGATTTGGCTTTGGGGGATCCCCGTGTGGGCTGGCATCCCGTATGCCTGGCGGGATGGTGGTGCCGAAAGGTGGAATGTTTCTGGAAACGTATGTTTGGCAAGACGTTTTTATCCGGGGGGATGGCTTGGTTTTGTTCCGTTCTTCCTTGGTTGTTCTTGTGTTTTTGCCTTTTGTCCGCATGTCGCCGCTTGTTTCCGTCCGAATGGGGAGTTCTTGTGCCGGGAGCAATGGCGGTGTATGCCTGCCTGGCTCCCCGGAGCCTGGCCGAGCATGCCTGGCGTGTGATTCGGGAGGCTTCTTCCGGCGATTTGGAGGGAGCGCGGAGGGCGGTATCGATGATCGTCGGAAGGGACACGGAGAAGTTGGATATGCACGGAGTCCTGAGGGCTGCTATTGAAAGTGTGGCGGAGAATTGGACGGATGGCGTTTTTTCTACCATCTTTTGGGTGGCTCTTGGATGTACGTTCGGAGGAATTGAAGCCGGTGCCCTCTGCGCCGTCTTTCACCGTGTTTCCAATATCATGGATGCCATGTGGGGCAAGAGGAATGACGAGTACCGCCGTTTCGGCACCTGGGCGGCAAGAACGGATGATGTGCTCAACTGGATTCCAGCTCGGTTGTCACTACCGTTGATAGCCGTGGCAGCCGCAGTTGTTCCCGGTTGTTCTCTTCATGGTGCTCTTTCCATCGGCTGGAAATATAGACATGAACATGCGAGTCCGAATTCAGCCTGGAGCGAGGCGGCATTTGCCGGAGCCCTGGGACTTCGCTTGAGTGGTCCCGTTTCCTACAAGGGGATGCCGGCTCCCTATCCCTACATTGGGGAAGGCAGGACGGAAGCCACAGTAGAGGATGCCCGGCATGCTGTTCTGCTGATGGCGGCGGCGACGGTCCTGGCTATTGCCGTATCCGTGCTGGTTCTTCAGTGGTAAGGAAGATAGGGGATAATAATTTCCTGAATTAGCCTGCTGTGGAGTTTTTTCATCGCTTTGCCCCCTTCATGTAAGTTAGAAGAGGTTCGTTCTCCCCCCCTCTAGCCCATGATGTACGGATATTACCGAGTTGCCGCCGCTGTACCGCAAGTGCGGGTTGCCGATGTGGATTACAATGTGGATCAAATGATTGCCAGCTACGAAGAGGCTGTCGGTCAAGGTTGCTCCGTTGTGGTTTTCCCCGAATTGGGGGTGACGGGGTATTCGTGCCGGGATCTTTTTTTCCAGGGTACATTGTTGTCCCATGCTGCACGAGGCGCACGTAAAATGGCTCGTGCAACGGCAGGGAAGGGGACGATTGCCGTGTTCGGACTTCCAGTTTTGCAGGGGGAAGCCCTGTTCAATGTGGCGGTCGTAGCCCAGAACGGAACGATGCGGGCCGTGGTTCCCAAAACAATTTTGCCCCATGTCCGGGAATTTTACGAGCAGCGCCAGTTTCGGTCGGGGCGTGCCCTGAATGCCTCCTATGTGACGCTGGACGGAGAGGAGGTGCCTGTGGCCCGGGATACCGTATTCCGCGCAGGAGATTCGCCGCTGATTTTCGGGGTTGAACTATGCGAGGATCTTTGGAGCGTGATTCCACCCAGTTCGCGCCTGGCTTTGGAAGGAGCGCGGGCTATTTTCAATCTGTCTGCCAGTACGGAATTGACGGGTAAGGCGGAATACCGCCGGGATCTCGTCCGGCAACAGAGCGGCCGTTGCCTGGCTGCCTATGTTTTTGCATCCTGCGGTGTCCATGAATCGACGACGGATGTCGTCTTCAGTGGTCATTCCCTGATTGCCGACAACGGAAGGCTGGTTGCAGAAAACGAGCGTTTTTGCCGCGAGGCTACCTTGATTACGGCTGATATCGATTTCGAGCGTTTGGCTGCGGCCCGTCTTTCCGAGAGTTCGTTCAATGATTGCCGTGACGGGATCGAGACGACCGGAAGGGTGATCCGGTTGGATGAAACGCCGGCTTCTCCGGATTTGGAATACGCTTTCAATCCTCCCCGTCCTTTCCTGCCCGGAGAGGCTCATGCCGACGAACGTTGCCGTGAAATTATTGCCATCCAGGTGGCCGGCCTTGCCAAACGGGTGGAACATACCGGTGCGAAGAAGCTCGTCATCGGGATTTCCGGAGGCTTGGATTCTACCCTGGCCCTTTTGATTTCGTCCCGCTGTTGTACCCTGCTTCGCAGGCCGGCTTCCGATATCGTGGCCGTCACGATGCCCGGATTCGGCACGACGGGCAGAACGTACAACAATGCCTTGGCGATGTGCCGCCTTCTGGGGGTGGAATTGCGCGAGATCGACATCAAACAGGCCTGTCTCGTACATTTTGACGACATAGGACACGATCCTCAGGAATTGTCGACGACTTACGAGAATGTCCAGGCGCGGGAACGTACTCAGATTTTAATGGACCTGGCCAACAAGATGGGCGGCCTGGTCATCGGTACCGGCGACTTGTCGGAAATCGCCTTGGGATGGTCAACGTACAATGGCGACCACATGTCCATGTACGCGGTCAATTGCTCCATCCCCAAAACCTTAATCCGCCGGTTGATCCAGAGCCTTGCTTCGGAAGCGGGAGGAGAGTTGGAAGCTGTGCTTCTGGACATCAATGCAACCCCGGTAAGTCCGGAACTGCTGCCTGCCTCCGAGGATGGATCAATTGATCAGAAAACGGAGGATGTGCTGGGCCCCTATGACCTGCATGACTTCTTCCTGTACCATTTTATCAAGTATGGGGCGTCTCCCTCTAAAATCCTTTTTCTGGCGGAACATGCATTCCGCCAGGAATTCGACCGTGCGTTCATTGCAAAATGCCTCAGGACATTTTTGTGGCGGTTTTTCTCCCAGCAGTTCAAGAGGAACTGTATTCCGGACGGTCCTAAAGTGGGGACGATCGCGTTATCCCCTCGGGGCGACTGGCGCATGCCTTCCGATGCCGTCGTTAAAGTATGGATGGATGAATTGGATCATTATTGCCGATGACTGGCGAGATTGAAAGAAGTCCCTGGGAGATCTTCCTTGTCCTTCTGGCCTTGTTTGCTTTTCTGGGCTTGATCTCTATGCTGGCAGCCTTGCTGGGAGGACGTCAAAAAACGGGAGAAGTATGGGATCAAGCAACCAGTTCCGCTTTTGACCATTTGCCGGCGCCATTTGCTTTTTTATTCCTGGTGTTGATGCTTGCCGGTATCTTTTGCTGGCAGTTTTTTCCCAAATCGATTGTAGCGTATCGTTATCCGAAAGGCAGGAGGAAGGAATTGCTGGAGCAGTATCGCGATTTGAGAAACGTCAAGCGCAAGAAGAAAAGAGACAGGAAAAAATCAGGGAGAAAGTGAGTTCCCTATGTTGGTGGCTTTGTTGTTCCGGATCTGCGGCAGGTCTTTATCGGACATCTGCCGCAGATCCAAAGAGGTCTTGCTTTAGTACGAGAAGCTTACGCCCAGGTTGACGCGGTGATACACCGACCTGTTCCGGCCTTCGAACTCATACCCGGCATATGCCGTCCATTGCGGAGAGATTGCGAGAGTGCTGTCGTAATTGATTCGTACGGCATTGCGGTCCGGCGCAATTCCTTTTGCCGTCCAACGGTATCCGTTCATCAGGCGTTCGGCTCCGGCGCTCGGATTTTCGCGATAGACGTCCGGCACATAGCTGACGGACAGGGAATTGACCCAGCCCATTCCGTTTAACGAGCTTTGTTTGGAGACTCCCATTCCGACCGGAAGGGAAAGATTCCTCATGTGTCCTTCATCGAAGCGGCGGGCGTCCCAGCCTTTTTCCGTGAACGAGTCCTGAGTGACATCCGTGTACTCAAGCCCAAGGAATGCGCTTACGCTCCAGTTGTTTTTCAGAGCGTGATCCCACTGTCCCTTGAGAGTGCCGAAGAGAGTGCGGTTATCCCACTCGCCGTGTGACCAGTTTCCCGTATGGAATGAATCCATTTTGTTCTTCGTCCATCCGTAACCGGCCGATCCTGTTACAGTCAGCGCGTTCTTGGGATTGATCTCTTTTCTCCAGCCACCGTAAAGAAGAGCGACTTCGGATGTCTGGTCGACATCTCCGACGAAGGAGCGGCTGTAGTTCTTGCCGTAGAGATTGCCGAAGGAAAGGCCGAGAATTGCGTTGGTCGTGATCTTGCGATCGGCGCCGACGGCGTACCCTCCTCCATTGTAGTCGTATCCGTCACGGGTTCCCACGGAACCGTGGCTGGTGAAGTCTCCGAGTCCCTTGATCCAGTAGTTGTTTTTCGGTTCCATCTTGAACCGGGTGACACCGAGGTTGCCGAGTGCGGCATTGGATGTGGAGAGGGCATTGGAAGCGGATGACCACATGGTGTTCATGGCGAGACCTCCCGCCAGTTCGGGCAGGATGTCCCGGATGATCGGAGCCGGAGGTGTGGGCGGATTAGGATCGTCAGGATCTACCGGATCGACGGGAGGTTCTACGGTATCGGGAGTCCATACGACATTCAATTGATCCAATGTGCCGTCTCCATCCGAATCAATCCATTCACGGCTCCATGTTCCATTGTAGGTGTAGGGAGAGTCGATGCGGTCGCTTCCCGTCGCTAAAGACGCAACGGAATCAAAATCCCCGTCATGGATTTGTTGTGTATCATGCAGCAATGTAAAGCTATGGGGAGCAGCCCACCGGTTGTCCGCATAGTAGTAATTCGTGTCGGTTTCCGTATCGTGAATGCCGAGGGATCCTCCGAGGAGGAATTGCCCGGCAATAATTTCAACCGGGCCGGGGGAGGAAAATCCCGTTTCGGTCATATGGTAGGCGAAATCGACGATGATATTGCCATTCATCGTAATTTCATCCCCTTCCAATATCGCATGTTCACCGGGCCTGATGGTAACGATATCCCCTTCAGGCGTACCGCCGATTCGGATAAAAGGAGCTGTGATCTTGGCATTGCTGATATCCAGGATCCCTGCGTATTGGGAAAACCCGTGTCCTTCGCCTTCAACGAGCAGGGATGCTCCTTGCTGGAGTACGAGTGATCCCTGGTGTACGACAAGATCGCCGCCTTTTATCGTTGAAACAGCCATATCTGGGTCTTCCAAATCCTCTCCGGAAAAAACAACCGTACCCGTATAGCCATCACCCTTGTTCAGATCCCAAGTGATCGGCTTTGCGTCCTCGGGCTCGGCATCGGGTTCGATGATGATTGGGTCGTAGAAGGAAACTTTTCTTCCTTCCGCTGCGCGTACGTTCAAATCCGTTTCATCCATCCCCCAGGCGTTTATGGCTAAATTGACATATTCATTCACCCCGGGAAGATTGTTGCGGAAAAGAATATCCCCCCTGTCTGCGGAAAGGACATTGTTGCCTTTCCCCATCATGCTCAGGTAGACAACGGCGTTTCCGTCGTAAACACCTCTGTTATTGGTGAACGAAACATCTCCGCAATTGGCAATGTACAGGTTGGTAGAATAAATGGCACTTCCTCCTCCACCATCTTTAGTGGCATAATTACTATCGAAAAGTACGCTCTCCGCTCCGGTAATCCTGACTCCGACATCCAGTCCGCTGCCTAATGATCCGGCATAGATGCCGCCGCCGACAACGGCGCTGTTTCCGATAAAGGATATCTTTCCCGTGTTTTCAAAGACAATGTCGTACTTACTGGTGGGCCGGTAGTTGAGGGCACTGATAGCTCCCCCGTAAGTGGCTTGATTATTCTCGAAAAGAATATCTCCCGTATTTTGAAACAGGATTGGAGCGATGTTCTCGTCCAGAAGCGTAAAGTCTATATAAATGGCACCGCCGCAATAAGGTGCTTCATTTCCCCGGAAGACCATGTTCCCCGTATCGACAAAGGACATGTGGTTTGCTACTCCTCCACTGTAAAGAGCTCCACCATTGGAATAGGAATTTCCTTGTGCCATGTTGTTTTCGAAGATCAGGTCTCCCGTCTTTGAAAAATCCAGATGTCCGGAAATGCTGAACAAAACGCCGCCGTATGTGGAGGAATTCCCTTTTGCTATAAAATCCCCCTGAAGATTATGAACAGTCAGGTTACCAGGCATGTCCGCCTGATTTCCCCTCAGTTGTATGGCTCCTCCTTCCGATGATGACTTGTTGTTTTCGAAGGTGATATTTCCGTTGATATCGGAAAAGATCAGTCCGCCGTAGGGACAGTTAATGGCTCCTCCCGTATAGCCTGAGAAATCGGAAAAGGAGATAGACCCCGTATTTGAAAATACGACGGAATTGGAAAGGTAGCCTCCCATATTCCCCGAAGAGTTTATCCCCCCATAGGTACCGTTGCCTTGGAAAGAGATATCCCCCGTATTTGTTATGGAAAAACGGGTATCTACTGTTTTGTTGCTGGCACTGGAAGTCAATAGATAAGGAAACGAGGTTGATTCCGGAGATTCCGAAAGAGGCGTGAAGGAAACGTTCCCGACTGAATCCAGAACGAAGGCGCCGTTTTGAAAATACTGATCGCGACAATCATTAAGTTCATCGACAGTGGTGACTACTAAATCAGCATTTGCCGGTATTGTAGAAACGCTAAAAATTAGAGAAAATGGAAATAAATATCTGATTTTCATTTGAAGGGGTGGTATATTGAAGATCCATTGTTTTTCTAACGAATTTGCAAACCGCTTGTTTTTTTATTACTCTTCTGATCGTCAGTAAATTATAATCATATATAATGTATATTTATTTTTCTTGAATTAAATTCATTTCGGCAACAACCACATTGAATGTCAATGGGTGTAAAAAAAATTGACAGCGGTTTGCAAAACCGTTAGTGTCCTCGCGACAGCGAGGAGGGAAGTATTCCTGTCGTTGTAAATTGTATTTTCTTTTTGTGGTTGAGCCACATAAGAAGATTTTTCCAGAAGTTCTACCGGGGTATCCGGTGACTAGCGGGAAGATCTCCAGGAGAGAAAACGAACAACTGTATCTCGTTCGTGCCCCTCTCCCATGGTCGGGAGAGGGATTTTTCTGCCTTATTTTAGGAACAAAATGGGGAAGTATTGAAAATGTCGTTTGTCCGAAGACGATATTAATATATAAAAAGCTTCTCTCCCTGAAGAGAGAAGCCTTGAAATCATTAAATTGGATTTATTTTTTAATTATCCATTAATGATTGATGTTTTTTCAGCAATTCTACTGTCAGAGGCTGGGGGAATGTTTTCTGGTGGGGCGATTTGGCGTCTGAGACGGCCTGTTCCCCGTGGAAGAGGGGGACGGGATAGGTTTTGATTAACTCCTTGCGGCCTTCGCGGATCATGATTTCAGCCATTTTCATGGTCTCGGGATTGGTGTTGTCACCCTTGTCCGGGATGGCAACAGCCTCCATCAGGGAGAAGGTCCCTTCCGTGGGATCGACATAATCGATGGGAAGCCCCTTCTTTTTGTCGGCTACGGCTTGCTGGCGCAGACCGAAAGCGATGGCGACTTCCCCGGCCCGCAGTTTTTTGAGGGGTGCTGATCCGGAATTTTCCAAATGGGGACCGGCATTGTCAATCATGGCCTTGAGGATTTGCCGTGTTTCTTCTTCTCCATAAGCGTTGACAAGGGCCTGGACCATGAGCCAGGCAGTTGACGAACTCTTGATGTTGGGGATGGAGATGAGTCCTTTATACTCGGGTTTGGCCAGATCCTTTAAGGACTTGGGAACGGCGATTCCACGATCCTCGATGACTTTGGTATTAATGAAGATAGCGCCTTCCTGTCCGGTGATGGGACCGAAGCAGGGATTGACGGGCTTAAGGGGCTCCATGGCAAAAGTCAGGGGAAGGAACATCTTGTTGGCGCTTTGGGCGCTGTCCAGGTAATAGGAGGAGAGCGTCAGCATATCCGCCTCAATGTTTTTACCTTCGGCGATTACTTTGCCACCCAGTTCCGACGTACTGAATGTGGTGAACATGTATTTGTCTTTGTAACCGGCCTTGTCCAGGGCCTGTCCCATGGCGGCGATAGCTTCATCGTCGGCATTGGAGTAAATGATGACCTGTTTTTCTCCCTGGCAGGAGGTCATGAAAGCCATGGTGGCACTTCCGAGGATACAGGCGGCGAGGATGGAACGTAGTTGTTTCATATGGTATGGGTGTGGTTATTGTGCATGACGGTTCCGGGATATCCGTGAGATGACCACCCTGATCACGATATTGGTGAGGAGGATGAGAATCGACATGACAAAGATTTCGTCGAACTTCGCGAAGTGCTGAAGTTCCTTGATTTTCGTGGTGAGCACGGCAGTTCTGGCGCCGACGAGGAAGATGATGGCGCTGATGGTGATCATGCTGTTGATGAAATAATAGGAGAAGATTTCAAGAATTGTGCCCATAGAGTTGGGAATGACGACTCGGAACATCGTCTTGATCCAGCTGTCACCCATGAGGGAGGCTGTCGCTTCCCAACCTTTGTTCATTTTTTCCAGTGAACTTTTACCCATAAGGTAGGGAGTCGTGAAGAAGTGGATGACGTTGCAGACGATGAGGATAAGGAAGGTGTTTTGCAGACTGGTGCCGGAGAAGGCAAAGAGGTAGGCAATGCCGAGAACCATGCCTGGAATGGTGTTGGTGACAAGGGCAATGCCATTGATGATGCTTCGCGCTGCGCCGTGGAGTTCCGACCGGGCCGTGACCAGAGAGGCTCCGTAGGCGAGAACGGTACCTGCGGCGGAGGTAAAGAAAGCGACGAGCAGGGAGTTTTCGTAAATTCCCGTCAGATTGGGTGACTTCAGAAGACGAATAATGTTATCGAACGTCAATGAGGGCTCGTAGGGCCAGCTACGGACGAAAGGTACGACGAACATAACTGCAAAGATGGCGATGATTCCTCCGAGGAGGATCAATGAACCGGAGGCGCAAATGGTGTCCCGGACGGGGCTGGACTTGATTTCCTGCCGGGAGATTTTGTTGTAGCGGAAGTTGTAGCGTTCCAGATATCCGATCAGGATGATACTGATGATGGACGGCAGGAGCATGATGACGGCGATCGTGGAGCCTCCGGCGAAGTTCGGGATGGCTCCCAGCATTTCATTGTACAGATGGATGGCGACAACATCGAATTGGCCGCCGATGGAGGCGGGGATGCCGAAGTCCGTGAAACTGAGGGTGAACGCCTGGATGAAAGCAGCTCCAAGGGTTCCGACCAGAGGACGAACTGCCGTACAGAAGAAAGTCTGGATCGGAGTGTCGCCCATGATGCGCGAAACGATCGCGAAGTTTTTATCAATGTATTTAAACGTGTTGTTGATGAGCAGGAAGGCGATGGGCAGCGTATAAATGACATACCCGAGAAGCATCCCGTTGAATCCGTAGATATCAAAGGGCTGGAACCCCAGAATGGTGGTGAGCAAACCTTCTTTGCCGAATGAATAAATGATGACGAAACCGTAGGTGATAGTCGGCAGGAACATCGGGGAAATGGTTAATCCTCCGATGATCTTCCTGATCCTCCCGGGGAGGGCGGTGTTGTTGACCGTATAAGCCAGGAAAAAAGCCAGGATCGTTGTGATCAGAGCGGAAGCCCCCGAGATCAGGAAACTGTTGCCGAATGAGTGGAGGAATCGTCCGTTGGCCAATGTTTCAGCGTAATTTTCCAGCCCGAAACTTCCGTTGGCGGACAGGGATTGCCTCACCAGGTAACCCATAGGCAGGGCGAGGAATACGGCAAAAACGGCGATGACTGCCCAGAAGACGATTTTGATTTCCGATTTTTCCTTATGATGCATAACAACCCCCGAAGAGGGACATGATGTTGTTGCGTTTGATCTCGAGCTGATTCAGGATGAATGTCTTGACAAAGTTATTGCATGGTTGGGAGACGATTTCGACCGGGGTGGAGTATTGGGAAATCCTGCCTTCGTTGAGGATCAGGACTCGGTCGGAAAGAGTCAGGGCTTCTTCCGGATCGTGGGTGACAATGACGGTGGTGAGATTATATTCCCGTGCGATGGTTTTGATACGCGTTTTGATGGATTCCTTAATGACGCCATCAAGGGCGCTGAGGGGTTCGTCGAGGAGAAGGATACGAGGTTTCATGACAAGAGTACGTGCGAGAGCGACACGCTGTTTTTGTCCTCCGGAGAGCTGTTCGATCCTTTTGTCGAGATGTTCGGAGAGTCCTAAAAGTTCAATGAGTTCTTCCACTTCTTTCCGCGAACAGATGTTGGGTTTGTTTTTCAGGCCGTAGGTGATGTTCTGGTAGGCGTTCAGATTGGGAAACAGAGCGTAGTCCTGAAAGACGATATTGAATCCGCGCTGTTGCATGGGGGTGCGGCTGAGATCTTCCCCATCGTAAATGATGGAGCCGCCGTCCATGTCCGTTAATCCCAGGATGACGTTAAGCAGAGTGGTTTTGCCGCTGCCGGATGGTCCGAGGATGGAGACGATTTCTCCTTTCCCTATCGTGAGGCTGATGCCGTTGAGGACGGGGGTGTCGTTATAGATTTTTTTGATATTGTGAAGTTCCAGCATAATTGTGTTTTGGTAAAGGATGGGAAGTTACCGGGTTTTGTTTCCTCGGATGGCGGCTACTTGGTCGACGAGGCGTTCGAAATCTTCCGGGAAGACATCGCCTATATTGCCGATGCGGAAGGTCGGAGCCTCGGAAATTTTACCGGGATAGATGACGAACCCGCGTTGTTTGAGTGCTTCGTAAAAGGCGGGGAAATCGAAATCTTTTTCCGGATACAGGAAAGAAGTGATAATGGGAGATTGTACGTCGGCGGGGAGAAGAGCTTTGAATCCGAGGCGTTCCATACCTTCGACGAGAATACTGTGGTTTTCCCGGTAACGCTGGTGACGCGCGGCAATCCCTCCTTCGTCATTGAGTTCTTTGAGTGCCTGGAAGAAAGCGCGGACAACATGTGTTGGGGAAGTGAAACGCCATTTGCCATGGCCTTTTTCCATTTCGCTCCACTGGTCGTAGATGTCCAGGGAGAGGCTGCGGGAAGTACCCTTGCAGGATTCTATTTTGGCTCGTTTGGCAATGATGAACCCAAAGCCGGGAACACCCTGGATGCACTTGTTGGCGCTGCTGATGAGGAAGTCGATGTTTAACCCATCGATATCGATGGGGATACCTCCGAAACTGCTCATGGCATCAACGATGAAAGTGAGTTCATGTCCTTCTATAGCTTTGGCGACTTCTTCGATGGGGTTGATGATACCTGTTGTCGTTTCGCAGTGTACCATGGCGAGATGGGTTGTGTCCGGGTGCTCGACAAGGGCTTTGAGGACGACATCGGCGGTGACCGGCAGGGTTTCCTTCAGAGATATGATGGCGTAGTTCAGGCCGTGGTAGCGGGCGATGTCCCCCATGCGTTTCCCGTAGGCTCCGTTGGAGACAATGAGAAGCTTGTCTTCCGGCTTGACTGCACTGCCGAGGACGGCTTCTACGCTGTAGGTGCCGCAGCCCTGCAGGAGGACTGAGGTATAGGAATTGTCCAGTCCGGCGATGCGAAGCAACTCCTGGCGGATGACGGAGACAATGCCTTCGTTGTAGTCTTTGTCCCAGGTACACCAGTCCTGAAGCATGGCTTCGCGGACGGAGGGGGATGTGCTCAGAGGGCCGGGTGTGAGGAGGAGGTAATTTCTCATATGAAGTAAAAAGCTTGAGGTTGTTGTATTATCCGTTGAATTTGTTGATGGTGTCGATGCAGGCGGGAAGATCGGTGATGGAATCGATAACGTAGTGGGCTCCTGCGGTAAGCATGCGTTGGCGGACTTCCGATTTCATCGCGTTGATTTTTCCGGCGGGAAGGCTGCCGTATTCTTCTTCCGAAAGACCGAGTTCGTTGCTTCCGGTGATGATGCCGACAGTGTGGACTTTGGCATTAATCCCTTCCCGGATATCTGCAATGGTGTCCCCGACTTTGACGACTTGGTCGACGGAGGGGATGGCCAGGTCGATCATGTTTTGGTAGATCATGTAAGGCGCTGGGCGGCCGGCGGGCAGATTGGTAGGAGTGACAAGGTTGTCGACCACGTAGCCTTTGGCTGCGGCTTCAGGACGAACGATATCCATCATGGCTGCCGTGTAGCCTGTGGTGGAACCGATTTTGATGCCTTGTGCTTTGAGCGCTTCGAGTGTTTCGATAACGCCGGGGATGGGAGTCGTGAAATCCTTGAGCGAGGCGAAGAGATGTCGTTCGAAAATTTCGTACATTCCGAGGACATCCTCTTCCGTCCAATCCCTGCCATGAACTGCCCGGAATTGTTCGCGGATTGGAGGCATTGAGAGGATAGCGCGGATGTGATCGATTTTCAGCAACCCCATCGGTTCCCGTGCCTGGCGGTAGGTGATTTTAATGTTTTTCTCGGCAAAGACGCGGAGGAAGACATGGAGGGGGGCGAAGCAGCCGAAATCGATGGCGGTACCCGCCCAGTCCATAATGATGCAGTTGATTTTGCTCATGGCGTTGTATGAAGATCCAATGTTGGATATTTTGATAAAAGGACGGACCAGTGTGCCGAACGGATCGAACCTATCCGAAACACACTGGTCCGCTAAGAAATTTACTGTGTCTTTATCGTAACAAATTCTTTGGGATGATGATTTCTTTAGAAGTTGAGATAGGCACCGCAGATAAACTGCCAACCGGTGAATCCGGCGTTTTTAGCTTTGTTTTCCTGACTGACGGTGGAGTTGCAGTATTCCATCATTGTCATGATTTTCAGACGGGAAGGTTCTGCGCTATAGACGTAGAAGTTGAACCCGCCACCGATGGCATAGTAGGAATCGGCGTAGCCCGGAGATTGTCTTTGGAGAGCCTTGACATAGCGGTTTTTGCCGACGTTGACGGCATTGTCGCCAGAGGCAAACTGGAAACGGGCCACGGCCTCGACGTGATCTGTGATGGAGTAGGTGGGCAGCACGACAAGACCGAACATATCGTCGGCGTCCTTGTTGTTGCTCTTGAGTGCCCAAAGCCCTTCAACGGTAATGCCGAATTTACCTTGCTTGCCGATGTAGTAGGCGGACAAAACGTCTTCGTTCTGGGAACCGACGAAAGTACTGCTTCTACCGGCCAGAGGCTTGTCCGCATCGGCAAAGCTGTGAACCCAGTCAATGTAGAAACGCCCCTTGTCCAGAAGGATCTTGTCAAGACCATAGGAGAGTTCCACCGTGGTGAAGCAATTTTCCCATGTACCCCAGATTTGTTTATTGGAGTCGCTTGTTCCCGACCAGATGCCGATGTAGTAGCCGAGTTTGTCCTTTTTGGTGTCGTTGGCAGCCCAGAACCCCCAGACGGAGTCAAAGAGGACAGTCGATTCGACGATGGAGAATTCCGGCACTTTGAGGGAACTGGATGAAACGCGGTTTTCGGCGTAGATTTCCGGGTTGGTTTTACCGAAGGCGAAAGTGTAGCCCTTGTCCTTGTAATTGTATTGGATGAATGCTTCGTAGAGGCTGGCTGACGTTTGGCTGTGATCATCCCAGCATCCCTGGGATTTGTTCCAGGAACCGGTGCTGTTTACGCCTCCGATGTTCCAGACGTTTTGGAGTTTGAAGTCATTCAATACTTTGGCGTTCCAGCCCGCACGGAAACGGCGGTATCCGTCCGTCCAGTTGCGGCTGCCGTCATAGTTGCCGACTTGTCCGTCCACCCATCCGGCCTGGTATTGCATGCGGAGGCTGACGTTGACTTCCTGAATATAGGGGTTGTTACTGTTTTTATAGAGATGTACTTTCTTTTGGGGTGCGAGCCCGAAAGCCTGATCCCAGAAGTAGATGTTTTTGGTGACGGAAGGAGTAACCTCCGGTTGCGTTGCGGCAACTGTCGTCGGTGTGGCGGCTCCGGCAAGTTGGATCATGGAAGCTCCTGCGAGCAACGATGTCAGAATGAGGGGAGTGTTGTTGTTTTTCATAAGCTACGATTCGCAGAGTAACCATTTTTTTCAGGACGAGAACGGATTTATGGTTAGGAAATGGACACATAAGTGACCGTTTTGTTGCGTCATTTGTATAGATTTCTTGGAGAAGTGTTGATCGCTTCCGTCTCTGATTGGTCTAATCGGTATGTATTCGGTAGCAGATCAGGTTGTTGACATATTGGAGCAGTCCGGGATCAAAAGGATCTACGGTATAGTCGGGGACAGTTTGAATCCCATTACGGATGCCCTCCGCCGGAAAAAGACGATTGAATGGATCCATGTCCGTCATGAAGAAGTCGCAGCGTTTGCCGCTAGTGCGGAGGCGCAACTGACCGGCAGTCTGGCCGTATGCTGTGGCAGTAGCGGCCCCGGCAACTTGCACTTGATCAACGGTCTTTTTGATGCTCACAGAAGCCATGCCCGGGTTTTGGCTATCGCCTCCCACATCCCGCAAAGCCAGGTTGGAGTGGATTATTTTCAGGCAACTCATCCGGAAGAATTGTTCCGCGAGTGCAGTGTTTATTCCGAACTGGCATCGGAACCGGGGCAGGTTCCCCGCGTGCTGCTTTCAGCGATCCAGCATGCCTATGCGCGTCAGGATGTTGGCGTGATTGTTCTGCCGGGAGATGTTGCCGCCTCCAAGGCGGAGGGCCGGGAACTGGTGCATCCCCCCGCGTTTTCCAATCCGCGGCTCGTGCCTGCCGATTCTGAAATCAAGGCTTTGGCGGAATTAGTGAATGCGAGTGAAAAAATTACGTTCTTTTGCGGGATTGGCTGTGCCGGCTCGGAACACAAGATTGCGGCCCTGGCTCAAAAATTAAAAGCTCCCGTCGCCTATACGTGGCGTGGCAAGGAAATCTTCGAATACGACAACCCCAATGGCGTGGGAATGACGGGGCTTCTTGGATGGGGTGATGCCTACGAGGCGATGAAGCGGTGCGATTTACTGGTGATGTGGGGAACGGATTTCCCCTATCAGAATTTTATTCCTACCAATGTCAAGGTCGTGCAAATCGACATCCGCGGAGAGTACCTTGGCCGTCGCTGTCGACTGGATCTGGGAATTTGCGGCGATGCGGGATCGACGGCGGATGCCCTTGCTCCATTGGTTCACACCAAGGATAATGGCATTCATCTGACAGAGTCCCTCAAGAGACATGGACACCAGATCAAGAAAATGAATGCCTACATTGAGCCGGATTCGGAAAAGCCCCCCATTCGTCCGGAACACCTGACGACAGCCCTCAATGCTCTGGCGGACAATGATGCCGTGTTCACAATTGACACGGGAACTCCCTGCATATGGGCGGCCCGCTATATTTGTGCGACGAAAGGCAGGAATTTGATCGGTTCCTTCTCCCACGGTTCCATGGCGGATGCCATGCCGATGGCAATCGGGGCTCAGGCTGCCTTCCCGGGAAGACAGGTGATTGCCTTGTGTGGCGACGGTGGATTCTCCATGCTGGCAGGAGATCTCATTACTGTGGCCCAGTACAAACTCCCCATCAAGCTTGTCGTCTATAATAACGACTGTCTTGATTTCATCCAGTTGGAGATGGAGGCTGCCGGGCTTGTCCCGAGTCAGATTGATTTGCATAATCCATCGTTTGCGGATTTGGCGAGAGCTGTCGGCATCCGTGGATTCCGCCTCGAAAAGCCGTGCGATATCGAACGCCTTGTCAAAGAATTCCTCGACTATCCCGGCCCGGCTTTGCTGGATGCCGTCGTGGACAGGAATGCCATTTCACTGCCTCCTTACATCAGTATCGGGCAGGCTGCTTCGTTTTCCCTGTCTATGGTCAAACAGACATTGAACGGGGAAGTCGGGCAGGTGTGGGACACTCTGGCGGGAAACCGCAAACTATTTTGATCCTTCCCGGCGTCCGAGCGTGGTTTCCAGCAGGGGCTTGTTCTCTATATCGTAGGCTTGAGCCTTGATGGTGCCGTTTTCGATGTCAAGACGGACGGCGCTTTTATTGCTGCCGACGAGGATAGGAAAATTGCGCTTGCCGGGAACCGGTTCATGATAGGCGAATCGGTGCGTGTGCCCTGCGACCATGAGATCGACGTTTGCGTTGTTGAGGATTTTGAGCATTTTGTCGCTGGCATCTTTCATGCCGTGGCTTTGTCCGTCGGGAAGTTTGCTGTTGTATTGTTCGATTTCCGAGATCGGGAAATGGCTGAAGACGATGCGGCAGGCTGCCTGTTTGTATTCGGGTGTTTCAACGACTTTGGAGAGCCATTTGGCCTGTCGGGTACGGTAGGCATCGAAATCGACGAGGCCGAAGTATTCCCGGTGGTCGTTCGGTTTGTCTTCCCCGGTATCGAGGAAGACGAAGAATGTGTTGCCAATGCGTTGCGTTCCGTAAATTTCCCCATTGGTGCGGGGTGTGTAGGCAGGGATCATGCGGGCGACGGGGCCGCGCGTTTCATGGTTGCCGCGGACGAAGATGAAAGGCTTGTTTTTAGCGAACATCTCGGTACTGGCATCAATGTAGCTTTTGAAGGCCCAGTTTTTTTCGAAACTGTTGCTCAACATGTCCCCCACATAGAAGATGGCGTCGCAGGTATTGTAGTTTCCGAACTTGAGTAGATCCTTCAACTGGTCCGTGTGGTCGTGGACATCGCTCATGGCGATTACGGAACAGGTGGTGGCTTGCGGATCGAATGTTTTGAAATCGTACCAGGGCGAGGCGATTTCTTCTCCAAACGTTACCCGGTAGGGGGCGAATTTAGTAATTTCCTTGGAATGGAGTTTGTACTGGTAGGCCGTGTTGGGCTTGAGGTCGGGAATGCGGATGGCATGAAGCGTGTTGTCGGCTTCTTTCAATCCGTCTTTGGATGTCCAGTATGATTCTCCGGGAGCTTGTTCTCCGGCGCTTTTTTCCCGGATTTCTACCCAGGAATAACCTTTGCCGGATGTGGTGAAAACGATGGTGACACCGTCGTCTGTCAATTCCTGCAGGTAGGGGCCGTGATCGAATGAGTAGTTTTCGGCAGAGCAGACGAGAGCTGTTGCAGCAGACAGGCAGAAGATCGGGAAAAGAGCGTTTTTCATCTGGATGTGGTACGATTTTCAGAGAGATATTCTTTCAGGAATGGAAGAATACTGGAAGATTTCGCTTCTTCATCGCGTATATACCGGGATATGAAGCTATCTTCTCTTGCTTATCTTTCGTTGATGCCTATGTTATGGTCCTCGCAGGCGGCCGAACCGGGAGAATGGATGCCCTTGCCGGATGGAAAAAACAATCGTAGTCTGGGGGTAAAATCCCAGGATGGAGCTGCGTTGGTTGTAGACGGTTTGCTCAAGGCGGGAATGCCGAAATTGGCGCATGTCCCGGCTCAGGAAGCCAATTTGGAAGTAACGGCCGAGTTAAATGTGCCGGAAAATCCGGAACAATGGTCATCCGGAGCGATTGCCCTGATTGGGCCCAATGATCGCGATGTGGCTTATGGCATGGTCATTTTTAATGAAAACGGAAGGATGAAATCCGGATTTTATGGGGAATCAATGGTGGAACGATCTTTCAAAAAAGGAGGGACGATTCTTCTGAAACTCCAGGTCAGTGACGGGGAACAGCGTTTTAAGGCTTGGGACAAGGGAGCTCCGGAACCGGTCGGTTGGGATTCTGTGTCGGCTGTCAAATTGCCGCAAATTACCTTTGTCGGCGTGCGGACGTATGCCATGAAAGGGTATTTTTCCCGGATCAATTGTACGGAGGGGAATGTCCAGCCCCCTCCTTGTGTGGTGTTGAAGGATGGACGGGTAGGCGCTTCGTTTGACAAGCAGAGCGGGTTGTTGCGCGAACTGACGCTGAATGGGGGCAAAGTGGAATTGTTCCGGGGGGATCTTGGCGGACCCAGTCTGAAGTTGGTGAGGAAGAGCGGCGGAGAGACCCGGCCCGTGATGAAGTTGTTGTCCGAATCCCCCGGCGCTTTTTCCTTCGAGGGCAGTGACGGCAATTTGCAAGCCGGACTGACATATACCGTGGAGGATGACGCTCTGTCCGTCAAGATACGGGTCAAGAATACAGGAGATGAGGAATTATCTGCCGATACTCTCCAACTGAATTTGGGGATTGATACCTGCATGATCAGTTATCCTCAGTGGGACACCCGGCATTTCCCCTCGTTCCTCCGTTGTGAACCGACTCATTTCTGGGGGTATGCGATGTCTCCTCAAGGGAGCATTGTCGGCATCTTTTCTCCAGACCCCGTCTCATCCTGGCATCTGCATTACAATAACGGAGGACACCGGATCAATGGTATTGTTTTGGATCTCCTCGCAGATCAACCTCTGCCGTCCAGATCTCCGCAGCAATCTTCCCTTCTGAAACCCGGAGAAGAACGTACATGGACGGTTTATCTGGCCGATGTTCCGTCGCTGGCCGATGTTCCGTCTGTTGCGGCCAGATACACGGGAGCACCTTTCGGCACGACTGACAAGTATACAGGTGAACCCGGTGAAGAAGTGGAAATTGCCTTGGCTGGCCCGGGGGCTTCCGTGGAATGGGCCCTGTGCGGTCAGTCCGCCACGCCCATTCGCATGCAGGACGGAAAAGCTATGGTGACATTGCCGGAGACGCCTGGATTTTACCGCCTTCGTATCAAGAACGGTTCCGGCAAGGAATCGGAAATGGTTCTGACTGTCAGGCATCCATGGTCCTGGTACATGGATGGAGCACGCAAGTGGGCGGTGAAAGCAAAACAGAAAGCGGGATCCCATGTCGAGGGGTGGTATGGATTCTTCCCTTCATTCCGGTGGAGCCAGTTTGAGCCGGACAAGGAGCTGGATGAACAATTGGACAAGGATTTCAACGAATTGTTCCCCACGATGTACAACTTCGAAACGATGCAGCCGACTGGTCCTGCCCTGCCGTATCGCATTCAGAACCACGCCTGTGCGGCTTCCCTTTACGCGCAACGCTACCTCCTGACGGGAGATATCAAGGATCTGGAACGTGCTGCCATGTTGTGTGATTTCGTGATGAAAACGCAAAAGGAAGATGGTGCCTATCGCAGCGGTAGAACTCATTATACAAGCGTGATTTACATCGGCAAGTCCATCATGGAGGTTATGGAGGTAGAACGCAAGCTGGTTGCATCCGACCCGGTCTGGAAGGAACGATATGACCGCCAGTACGCTTCCGTGGAGAAAGCCATGGACGACCTGGCACGCAACCTCGACAACATTGAGACGGAAGGCGAAATGACGTTTGAAGACGGCATGATTTCCTGCTCCTACACCCAGCTTGCCCAATGGGCTCGTTCTTTCGCCCGTCCGGAAAAGAAGGCCGGATATATCAAAGCAGCCGAGGAGCTTGTGGCCAAGCACCGTTGCCTGTCACAGATCGTCCAGCCGGATAGCCGTATGAATAATGCCTCGCTTCGGTTCTGGGAATCCCAGTACGATGTGCTCTGGTGTCCGAACCTGATGGGTTCCCCGCACGGCTGGAGTGCCTGGCGTCTCTACGGGCTTTTTGACCTGTATCGTTTGACGGGCAAGCTGGATTACCTCCGCCAGGCCATGAACGGCATGGGATCCTGTGCCAATTTGCTGGACCCTGTTTCCGGAGAACTGCACTGGGCATTCATGGTCGATCCGCGGATTGCTACATCGGTGTTTACTCCGGATCCCGATCATCCCGGCAAAGGCAAATTTGTGCCTCAAACCTTGGGAGAACAGCCTATCCCGATGATATCGTCATGGTGGAAGGCGCCGTATGCTACGGCGGTTTTCGGATACGGGACTGGTCCGAATGCACAGGGCGGCTCCTGTGACAACGATGTGCACGAAATCTTCAAGTGCCTCGGCGAACATGTGCTGACGACAACATGGTTGTATGTCGGCAAGGACGGCATACCGGAAATCTGGAACGGCAAGGTGGAACGCAAGGGAGATACCTACCGTGTGATTCCCTCGGAAAAATACGTCTCTGAAGTACATGTCAACACGACTCTGCCGATCAAGCTGGAAGTCGCTTTCCCCGGTACTGATGCTCCAGTCACGTGCGATATGCAGCCCGGCATGGAATCCGTGATGAAGAAGTAATTTCTTCTCCGATTGGTTACGCCATTCTCCGGCCCGTCCAGCTTTCCTCTGGGCGGGCCGTCTTTTTGACCGTAAACTAGAGTGCAGGTGATGGCAAACCTGTGAACATTTCGATTGATAAAGAACTGCCCTGCCGCCTGGAAGGAGGCTGCAGGGCAGGGGCATGATCGTAGGAAGCGATCAAGGAAAGTCGGGAAAATCAGAATTGGATTTGCACCCAACCGGGGAATTCTCCGCTTTCGTCCTTGAGGTTGGGACGGGTGCGATTGGAGTTGTAGCTAAGATAGTGTTCCGTACCGCCGTTGGAATATTGGGCAAGGAGGAACGAGATATGGTTGTTGTCCAGCCAGGCGCGGAGGTGTTGACGACCATTGGATTCGATGGTGACGGTATTGCCCTGGGGGTCGGATAGGGAACCGGTGATCAAATTGTGCTTGGTGGAGCGGAAATCGTTGGAACCATGTTCATTGCCGTCCAGGGACCAGGCATGTCGCGGGGTTTCCCAGTTGGCGTGGTAGTCCTGCAGGGTTTCCGGGGCAAGAGCTCTGGCCTTGCCTTCGGGGCGCCCGATATGGTCGTCGGGGTAGGCTGTCCATGTGGTCATGCGTTTCCAGGCCAGCTGGTCGTAGGAACGAGGCAAGTCGAATCCGATGCCGATTTGCCGACTGTCGTAAGGCAGTTTTTTCAGGTTGATTGTGTAGTCGACGCGCAATTTGCCGCTTCCATTGATGGAGTAGATGAATTCGACGGGGACATCGCCGAATTTGCCGGAGACATGGACGGAGGCAAGGCCGTCTTTTTCCTGCCAGGTCATGGAGTCCTTTTTCCAGTTTTTGAGGGAAGGCGAAGAAAAGACGGTGACTTGGTTCGGGTTGTCAATAGGGATGAAATCGACGACCTGGTTTTCGCGCAGCATGGGGATGGCGTACATTTTCATGCCTCCTGTGACGATGTCCTGACCGTTTTTAGCGATGGTTTCAGGCAAGCCGGTTTGTTCCGGGATGCGGAAGGTAACGTTGCCTGACTGGATGTCGAGCATACCGTCCTTTTGGGTGATGACCGGAACGGACGCGGATTTCATGGAGGGCATGGGATAACTGGCGGTGAAATGGCGCGGCAGTTTTTCTATGGCGACGTCGAAGCCTCGCTTGTCCTTGAAACGAAGCGTCAGTTCGTCTCCCTTCATGGAATGTGGAATGATCAGGGTACCCTGTTCCATGGGGGCTACATCTACGCTGACGATACCGGATTGGTCCCCGTCCGTCCATTCGACGTCAAGTGTGTTCAGGTTCCGTGTGTTGAAGCGGTTTTCCAGGGATACGACGGTCTGGTTGCCGATAGTTTGGAAATGGCGGCTTGTGACGCGGACAGGTGAGTAGGCCATTTTCATGTGCCAGTATTCGGGCTTGGGACGGCGGAATCCGTCGATGACTCCCCATTCCCCGCCACCCATGATGGGTTTTTCTCCCTTGGGGTAGTACATTTCGTCGATGCCGCACCAGATGCCGAGGCCCATGATGGCAGGGGACGTCTGCATGTTGTCGACGAAGTATTTGGCATAGTCTCCCCAGAGATCCCGCAGGGAGGGATCCGTCATGTTCTCGGAGGTGTTGTAGCAATTGACGTGGAGTGCTTCGTCGAAGACTATCGGGCGGAAGTAGTTGTCGTACTTCATCAGCCCTTGCCAGCCGGGGTAGTGCTTGGTACCGACATCAAGGTCGCGCTTGATGCCAAAGTATTCGGAGTGCGAGAATTTGACGGGAATGTCCGGCGTGGTTTCCTTGGCCAGTTTGAGGCATGGAACGTACCGGGGCGACCAATAGCTTTCATTGGCGATGGACCAGACGAGGATGCTGGGATGGTTTCGGTCGCGCATGAGCATGGATTTGAAATCGTAGAGGACGAGTTCGGCCCTTCGGAGCGAGTTGTCGGTGCGGTCCCAACAGACGGAGGCTTCGTCTTCGAGGAAGATGCCGTAGCGGTCACAGAGGTCGACGAGGTATTCGTCGGGGGAATAGTGGGAGGTGCGAATGTAGTTGCAGTTTGCATCGCGGAACATCTGGATGTCCTTTTTGAGAATTTCCTTGTCCGGGATGGCGCGGCCATAGTAGGGATGGATGTCGTGGTGGGCGACGCCGTGAAGTTTGACGGGCTTGTTGTTGACGAAGAGGGAGTTTTCCCTTGTTTCAATTTTGCGGAAACCGATGTTGCGCGTGACGGTTTGCAGGTCTCCTCCGGGATTTTTCAAGGTGAGTTCCGCAGAGTAGAGGTAGGGATGTTCGGCGTGCCAGAGTTCCGGGGAGTCGATAGCGACACCCTTGATGGTTAATTTGCCTCCCCGGGTCACTTCCAGTTCTTGTGCAGCAACGGAGCCGGTTTCGGGCGGAAGTCCTTCGACTCCTTTTTTCTTCAGGACGAAACTGGCCTGAAGCTTGTCTCCTTCTTTGAACCCGGCAAGATCGAATTCGATGTCCATCGTGGCTTTGCGTAGATCGTCGGAGAGATTTGTCTTGCAGAAGAGATCGGAGATGTGCGTCTGGGGCAGGGCGAAGAGGGTGACGCTGCGGAGGATACCTCCGACCTGGTGCTTGGCATAATGGGAAATGCGGGATGTTGCGGAGATTTCGGATTCGCTGCGGACGAGAAGGGAGACGGTGTTTCGTCCCGGCTTGAGTAAATCGGTGATGTCGAATTCGAACGGTACCATCGATCCCATGTGGGTACCGGCTTCCTTACCGTTGATGAAGACGCGGCATTCGCTCTCGACGGCCCCGAAACGGAGGACGGTACGTTTACCCTGCCAGTCGGCAGGGATCGTGAAATCGCGGAAGTAGCCTGCCCACTGGCCTTTCTCCACCCGGTAGCCGGGCATGTACCATTCCGACGGGACGAAGACGGAATCCCATCCGGGAAGTCCGGCGAGAGAGTCTTTACGTTCGAATCCTGTTTCCGGCCTGGGGTTGAACAACCAGTTGCCATCAAGCGTCATCTGCGGATTTTGCACTCCGGGGATTCTTGAGGGAATGGGTGTATGACGAACGGAAACTCTCTGGTTGATGGAGTCGTATTCTTTCTGGACTGAATCGAAAGTCAGTTCTTTTTCCTGGGCCTGAGCCTGGTGGAAAAGAGGGGCGGACGAAAGAAGAAGCACTGCAAGTGGGGAAGAAAGGCGGAACATAGAGATGGGAAAGAAATGTTGTTCTCCGAAGAGGAGCGGTAAGAATATATACGCAGAAGGAAAGAATTTCTTTCCCGCTTTTTTTGTCCGCGAGCGAATCGTGGTGGAAAACGCATTTTGATAGACACGAGAGGCAGGAGACGTTATAGAGGATACAAGTATTTGCTTTTTCATGCAGGATTTCTTCACATTCGATTATTTGAGTTCCTACGGGATCTATTCCATTATTGCGGGCATTTCTACGATTGTGGCGGTGTTCTTGTCGGTCATGATGGTTTTCGGAATCGGGAGTGGAGGGGATATGGATTTTGACGCCGGCGGAGGCGATGTCCACGCGGATACCGATTTGCATGTGCTTTCCCTTCGGTCGATTGTCGGTTTCTTCCTTGGTTTCGGCTGGGGCGGCATCATGGCCATGGATGCGGGACTGAGCCGTTGGGGTACGGTGGGGGTGGCATTGGGAGTTGGCCTGCTCATGTTCGGAGCGATTGTACTTCTTATGCGGATGGTGTACGGGATGCGTTCGGACGGTACGTTGAAGTACGAAACCCTCGTTGGGATGACAGGCAAAGTGTATGTGACTGTTCCTCCGGGAAAGGCCACGGGAGGACAAGTGCTTGTGTCCCATCCGAACCAATTGTTGTATTTGCCAGCCATTCAGGAAGGTGAGGTGCCTTTGCGGGCCGAATCCCCCGTTAAGGTTGTCGCTGTCAATGCAGGTATCCTGACGGTCGAAGCTTTATGATTTTTTTGTCAGTCCGGAGCCTGCCTGGATGGCGGAGCTTCCGTTACTATTGTGTCTTTTCCCTTAAACCAATAAATAGATAATACCATATGAATATAATAGCCGAGATCCCCGCAATTCTTCCAGTTGCCGCTTTGATCCTGTTTATTATCGTTGTGTCCTCCTGGCTGTTCAGCCGGTACAGGATGTGTCCCCCCGATAAAATCCTGATCGTTTTCGGGAGGGTTGGTTCAGGTCAGCCGGCTCGTTGCTACCATGGCGGTTCGACTTTTGTGCTGCCGGTGTTCCAGTCCTACAGCTATCTGGATTTGAATCCGATCAATATCGACGTTCCTTTGCAGGGAGCCCTTTCTTCGCAGAATATCCGTGTGGATGTGCCGTCTTCGTTCATCGTAGGTATTTCTACATTGCCGGACATCATGCAGAATGCCGCCGCCCGTTTGCTGGGACGTTCCCGCGAAGAAATCCGCAGCCTGGCTACGGAAATTATCATGGGGCAGATGCGTGTCGTGATCGCTTCCATGACGATTGAAGAAATCAACTCCGACCGTGAAAAGCTTATCAAGGGTATTACTGAAGGCGTCGATGTAGAATTGCACAAGGTCGGCCTTCACCTGATTAATGCCAATATTACGGACATTCAGGATGCCTCCGGGTATATCAATGCCTTGGGACAGGAAGCTGCCGCCCGCGCGATCAATGACGCCATGATCAAAGTAGCTGATGAAACGCGCCGTGGTGAAATCGGCAAGGCTGAAGCCGAAAAGGAACAGAGCGTCAATGTGGCTTCGGCTCGTGCCGAGGCTATTGAAGGCCAGAACGAGGCTGCGATTAAGATTGCAGAATCCCAATCACGGTTGAAAGTTAAGCAGGCGGAAGCCAAGAAGATCTCCGAAATTGCCGAGAAGGTTCAGGAAGCCAAAACCTTGGAAGAAGCCTATCTGGCTGAAAAAGAAGCTGAATTGAAGCGTGCCGAACGCGAACGGGCTACTCAGGAAGCCAACGTCCTGGTGAGTGCCCAGATTCAGAAACGGGAACGCGAAGTCCAGGCCGAAGCGACGGCTGCCGTTCTCAAGCTGGAACAGCAAGGTAAGGCTGATGCTCTCTTGATTGAGAAACAGGCCGAAGCCGAGGCTATCAGAAAGCTGGCGGAGGGCGAATCCCAGGCATTGCTCCTTAAAAAGCGTGCCGAAGGTGAAGGTATCGAGCTGGTGGGTAAAGGTGAGGCTGCTGCCGTGGAAGCGGTGCTGGCCGGCAAGGCCCATGGCTTTTTGCAAATTGTGCAGGCCGCCGGCTCCGCAAATGCCGCCTCCAACCTGCTGGTGACGGAACAGCTTACCAAGATCGTTGAATATCAGACGAATGCCGTGTCCAGTCTCAAATTTGACAAAGTTGTCGTTATGGGCAACAGCAAGGAAGCATCCGTGGGCGGGTTTGTTCAAAACCTCGTCAAGGATACCCTGCCTCTGCATGAACTGGGCAAGAGCGTAGGGTTGGAACTGCCGGGATTCCTCGGCAAACCGGTGGATGCCTCTGCACATGCTACTTCGGTCGAGGCTCCTCCTGCCCGGGTTGAAGAATAAATTATAGAGCCATGAGCCGGCGGGAAACAATTCCCGCCGGTTTTTTATTGTGTTTGAATGAGGCAGCGGGAAATGTCGGCTTGCTACCGGTTTCGGTTTCTTTGTTGAGAATGGGTTGGCGGAATGTTGTTGAGGCAGAAAGATTTTAGGATACTTCTATTGCCAGTGTCCGTTTTGTCACCCAAAAGTTGTCGTTGATTGGGCGGGAACAGGGGATATGTGATGCGCCGGCAGGTTCTTGCCTCCGGTATAACCCATACAGACACTATGTTAAAAAATCTGTTCATCATGCTGTTCTCCGTTGCCTCCGTTTCCGTCTCCCACGCGGAAATGAACCTCAATGGCGCCGGCGCTTCATTCCCGGCTCCCGTCTATCAGGCCTGGACGTTTGACTATTCCGCTAAAAATCCGGAGGTCAAAATCAACTACCAAAGCCTTGGCTCCGGTGCCGGAATTAACCAGATCAAAGCTGGAACGGTTGATTTCGCAGGGACTGACAATCCTCTTTCCCTTCAAGAGCAGAATGAAGCTGCTCTGATCCAGTTCCCGATGTTGACGGGAGGCGTTGTCGTGATCGTCAACATTCCGGGCATTGCCTCCGGTGCATTGAAGCTCGACCAGCAAACCCTTGCCGATATCTATCTCGGTAAGATCACCCGTTGGAATGACGATGCCGTCAAAGCATTGAATCCCGACCTGAATCTTCCCGACCTGAAGATCACGGTCGTGCGCCGTTCCGATTCCAGCGGTACGACATTTATTTTCACCGATTATTTGAGCAAAATTTCCTCCGAATGGAAGGAAAAGGTTGGTGCTGGTCCGTCCGTCAAGTGGCCTGTCGGTCTTGGTGGTCAAAAAAATCCCGGTGTGTGCAACAACGTTGCCAAGATCAAGGGCAGCATCGGCTACACGGAATACACCTATGCGGTGGAGTCCAATCTGAATTGCGCGATTCTGAAGAACCGCGAAGGCGTATTTGTTTCCCCCAGCGTGGAAACTTTCTCTGCCTCCGCTTCCAATGCGGACTGGCAGAACGCCCCCGGCTTATGCATGGCTCTGACGGATACTCCCGGTGAAAAATCCTGGCCGATTACGGGTGTGACGTACATCCTGATCCGCAAAGATCTTGCCGCCGATAAGAAGGCCGCTCTTACCCGTTATTTCAACTGGTGCTTTACGGAAGGCGCTCCTAAGGCGACGCAATTGAATTACGTGCCTCTGCCTGAAAATGTAGTCGGCCTGATCAATGCCGGCCCTCTGAAGAAGTAATCCCCATTACCCATACGCTCTGAAGGAACTCGCCATGTCTAAGACGGACCAATTGTTTAGAACCGTTTGCCTGGCCTGTGCTTCTCTGATCGGATTGTTGATGCTCAGCATATTCATTCAGTTGGGCATCAACTCCGGGGATGCCTGGAGCCGTTTCGGCATCGGGTTCCTCTGGTCGGATTCCTGGGATCCGGTTGCGAAGGAGTACGGTGCCTTGCCCAATATTCTGGGGACGCTGCTGACGACGGTTATCGCTCTTGTGCTGGCCTTGCCCCTGTCGTTTGTTTCGGCCATGTACGTGGTTGATTCCCCTCCATGGGTGAACCGGACATTGAGTCAGGCTATGGATTTGCTGGCGGCTATCCCAAGTGTAATTTACGGGATGTGGGGGTTGTTTGTCCTCGCCCCGCTGATGCAGGAATACGTGCAACCTTTTCTAGCGGAAACGCTGGGATTGGAGAAAGTGCCGGTGATCAGTGCCATCCTCGGCAAGGATTACAACGGATTCGGATTTCTGACGGCAGGTTTGATATTGGCATTGATGATCCTGCCCTACATGAGTGCGATCATGCGCGATGTATTCAAGATGACTCCTCCGATGCTGCGCGAATCCGCCTTCGGTATCGGTTGCACCAAACTGGAAGCCGCCCGTGACGTCATTGTCAAGTACGGTATCCGCGGAATCTTGGGCGGTGTATTCATTGGCCTTGGCCGGGCACTGGGGGAAACGATGGCGGTACTTTTCGTCATCGGCAACATGATGGATATGCCTCATGGGATATTCTCCAGCGGTACGACGATTGCCGCTACGCTTGCCAACAACTTTGCCGAAGCGGACGGGTTGCAGAGAAGCACTCTGTTCGCTCTTGGGTTGATCCTGTTGATTATGTCATTCGGTATTCAGGTTTTCGCCCAATACTATCTGTTCGCTACAGGGGCCAAACGCGGTGAGGAACATTGAACTATGAAGAATTCTCAACAATTTGATACGATCATGAAGGAGCGCCCGATGGGATTCCGCAAACTGTCGGACTGCCTGCTCCGCATTTTTTCCCTATTCTCGATTGTGGTGGCTGTTGGCGGGATGGCATGGATTCTCGGAACGGTCGTTTACCATGGTATCGGGGTAATCGACTGGAGTTTCCTGACTAATCCGTCGAAACCTTACGGAAGTTCGAACTCCGGTATTGCCAATGCTTTGCTCGGGACCGTGTATGTGACGCTGGGCGCCGTGATCATGGCCGTGCCGCCAGCGATTGCCGCCGGGATCTATTTGGCCGAGTTCGGAAAATACGGGAAGTTTCCGAAGTTGATTCGTTTCAGCGCCAATGTGATGATGGGGATTCCATCCATCATCGTCGGATTGTTCGTGTACGGGTTGATCGTGGTGCCGACGGGGCATTTTTCCGGATTTTCCGGGTCTTTTGCCCTGGCAATTATCATGTTCCCCGTGGTGATGCGTACGACCGAAGATATGATGGCTATGGTACCCAATACTCTGCGGGAGTCGGCCCTTGCCCTCGGGATGACTCGAACGAGGACGACTTTGTGCCTCGTCACCCGTGCTTCGAAAAACGGGCTTGTCACCGGAGTTTTGCTCTCTTTGGCCCGCGTTAGCGGCGAGACGGCACCGCTTCTGTTCACAGCTATGTTCGCCGATGCATGGCCGACGGATTATTTTTCCCAGCCGACTGCCAACATGCCCGTCCTGATTACGGAGTACTCTATGAACTCTCCCTTTGAGTCCATGCAGGCTGCGGGGTGGGGAGCTGCCCTGATTATAGCGGCAGTCATCTTGATTATCAATATTTCAACACGAATCATCTTCAATGACAGACAACATAAAAACTAAGATTTCGGCTCGTAATCTGAACTTTTTCTACGGAACTCATCAGGCTTTGTTCGACAACAATCTGGACATTGCCGAACACAGGATTACTGCAGTGATCGGTCCCTCCGGATGCGGTAAATCCACTCACTTGCGCATCTACAACCGCATTTTCGAACTTTACCGTGACCAGAGGACGGAAGGCGAGGTGTTGTTCGACGGGAAAAACATTCTCGACAATGATGTGGATATTCTGGAATTGCGCCGCAAAATCGGCATGATCTTTCAGAAACCGACTCCGTTTCCCATGTCGATTTTCGACAATGTCGCCTATCCTCTCAAATTGCATTACAAGTTGAGCAAGTCCGAGGTCGCGGACTGTGTAGAGGAGGCTCTGAAGGGAGCTTCTATCTGGGAAGAAGTCAAGGACAAACTCAAAAAGAGCGGTCTGGCCCTGTCTGGCGGACAACAGCAGCGTTTGTGCATTGCACGAGCTATAGCCGCCGCTCCGGATGTATTGCTGATGGACGAACCTACAAGTGCCATTGACCCGGTTGCAACGTTGAAAATTGAGGAACTGCTCATGGAACTCAAGAAACGCTTCACTATTGTCATCGTGACTCACAACATGCAGCAAGCCGCCCGTGTCAGTGACTATACGGCTTTCTTTTACAAAGGCAGCATCATCGAGGTGAACGACACCAACATCATGTTTACCAATCCGAAAAACAAACAGACCGAAGAGTATATTACGGGACGTTTCGGTTAATAGATCTTACCGTTAAATTATTATGAAAGAACATTTTACTCATGAAATTAACCACCTCAAGGATATGGTGGAACAATTGGCTCGCGAAGTGGAAAACTCCCTGAAACGCGCACTCCAGGCCGTTGACTCTTTGGATTGCGACTCGGCTCATGCGGTGATAGACGGAGACTATGCCATTGACTGCAACGAAATAAAAATCGAGGAAGAGTGCCTCAAAATCCTGGCTCTCTACCAGCCTGTAGCAACTGATTTGCGTACCGTGATTACCCTGTTGAAGGTCAATAACGAGATCGAACGCGTCGGCGATCTTGCCGTGAACATCGCCCGACGTGTTCTACACATGGCTCCCCGGGTGGAGGAAGTGAAAGACAAGTTCGATTTCAGCTCCATGGCGGATAGTGCCCGCGGCATGCTGCGGAGTTCTCTTATGGCGATGAACGACAGCAATACCCTGCTGGCGTTTGAAACCATCCGCAAGGATTCGGTGGTGGACGACTTTAACCGCGAAAACGTCCGTAAAGCCGAGGAAATGATTGCCCGCTATCCCAACCAGGGGGGCTATTATCTCAATTGCGTCGGTATTTCTCGCGTACTGGAACGTGTTGCCGACATCGCCACGAACATTTGCGAAGACGTTATTTACCTCGAAACGGGTAAAATTGTCCGGCACTCCCGGGATTTATAAACAACCTGTCATAGGAACACCAATACGCCCGGCGTTGATTTTTCCAAATCGCGGCGGGCGTATCTTATAATTGATATCTAGGGGGGACTATTTTCTGGTTACGGGGTGCCAAGACCATTTACCGCATTGGCAGCATGGTCCGAAGAGCCATCTTTTTCCGGCGGCCTTTTGACGGATTCCATATCGGCCGAATGGATCCTGAAGTCCGCATTTTTTACACGTGACGATCCATCCCGGGGCACGAGATTCCCATAGGGCAAGGTTTTCTGGTGTTGCCTCGGCACGAAGTGGTGCCGTCATGTTTTGCCAAATTTCATTGATAACGCCCATGATTTTTCAGTAAATGAAAATATGACGGGAGTCAATAGAATTGGGTCAACTTCAAAACGGCGGCTTTTCGTCAAAATGAATGCCCTCCAGCGACAAGTAAAACAGGAACCCGTTTAAAATGGTCGGGAAGACAGGATTCGAACCTGCGACATCCTGCTCCCAAAGCAGGCGCTCCACCAGGCTGAGCTACTTCCCGAATAAAAAAGGGTAAAGAATTGGGATAAAAAGTGGTGGCTCGGGACGGGATCGAACCGCCGACACGGGGATTTTCAATCACCTGCTCTACCGACTGAGCTACCGAGCCACTTGCAACTCCCTGTGGAGTTGACGGGGAAAAAAATACCATTGCTTCCCATTCTTGGCAATACTAAAATGATCGGAAAATGGATTTTTCAGCATTATGTGATTCTGAAGGAGGGATTACTATAATTGTTAGATTAACACTGTCAATGTATTGTAGTAAAATTACATTTTTTTCTTTCTTTGGGGCGTGATTCGGCTAAGACATGTACATGTGTCTTCCCAAGCGAGTATTGAGTATCTTTACAGGTCTGATTTTTGCTGCATGTGTTGCCAAGGGAGCTAACTATGATAGCGAGTATGGGTATGATACTTATCAGAATACATCCCCTCGGTATGATGAATCCTCAGCTTATGGCAGTGCGGGTGGGTATGATGCCTATGATTATTCATCCTATGATCCTTCGATCAATGATAATAGCGGCGGTGCGGGGAGTTCTCCCAAGCCTCTTTTCCCGTCACAGTCCTATTATGAGCTGCTGGGGCCGATGAAGGCGAAGAATGGTTCCGGGAATGTACATGTGACGAATTGGATGACGAAGTTCAATCTCTTGAACGACAAAGGTAACCGTTTTGTATTTAATATGGATGCTGCATTGCGCGTGACCTGGATTCATGGGAAAGAGGATGCTGATTTCGACATGGACCGCCTATATACTATCTGGCTTTCCGCGACGGCCGGATATCGTCTGTTTGGGTCGACTTATTTGATGGCAGGGCTAACCCCCGAACTATCTTCCGATCTGGATACATGGTGCAGTCGCGATATCTATTTGGGGGGACATGTGCTGTTACGAAGCAAAACGTCGGATTCATTCGATTATTCCATCGGGATGGCTTATGCTCCGCAGTTGGGGGATTCTCCTCTGTTTCCGTTTTTCATTATGAACTGGAAGGTGTCTCCCGTATGGACATTTCATTTCGAGGGTACCCGGTTTTCGTTGATGAATAATGAGGGTGGCGTTTTTTCCTGGGGTCCGTTTTGTTCGATTATGTCCGGTACCTGGACGGTGAAGCATAATCGGCGTTATGAACGTTTTTGCTGGACATCCGGCATTGTCGGACTTGCCACGGAGACGAAACTGGGAACTTGGGGGAGAGTCCATCCCAAGCTGGTGGTCGATGCGGGAGTTTCCGTGTATAATTCCGCCCGTTTTAAGACGGCGAACGGCAGGAACGAAATTTCGAAAAAGCAGATGGATCCCGGGTTTTATATCAAGGCGGGGTTGCAGTTTGCCTACTAATTTCTGTAGAGGAGATGTGTCCGATGATCAAGAATGCATTGATAGACGTTGGGAATGTCTTGTTGCGCCTTCGGAGTAATCCGTGGGAGGGACTGTTTCGTGGTTCGATCCCGGATGAAGCGAGAATGACGGCATTCAGACAATTGTATGCCTTGTTTGAATCGGGAGGGTTGCGGTCTGAAGAATTTATCAGCCGTGGTATGGAGATAACGAATTTCCAAGGCAGTGCGGATGAATTTTCCTTCCGGTGGTGCGATATTTTTGCTCCTATCCACCCGATGCATGATTTTTGTGCATGGATGAAGGAGCGTTCCGTCCGTCTGGTGCTTTTTTCCAATACGAACCCTTTGCATGAGGAAGAAATCCGGAAGAGTGCATTTTACAGGTTTTTTGACAATGCCGTGTATTCTTATGTCGTCGGAGAGATGAAGCCCGGTGACGGAATGTACGAATATGCAGTTTCCGGATTGAAACTGGATCCGGCAGAGACGTTGTATGTGGATGATCTGGCTGAGAATATTTTGACGGGGAAAGTCTTCGGATTCCGTTCCTACAGGTTCGATCCCATGCGGGTTGAACAAAATGTGGAGGAGTTGAAAAGTATTTTTGGTGTGTAATTTATTTATTTTAAGAGATGAAGATGAATTTGAACAAAGTTTTTCATCTTTGCGCTTGCCAGAAGGAGCATCAACCGTCAGCTTCATAACGTTCTGAAGCGCTCCTTCATTCCATTTATTTATGTCAGACGTATCCTCCTTTTCCTCCTTGGGCATTTGCCCTGAAATTCTTGAAGCTATTGAAGTTCTCGGTTTTGAGACTCCTTCTGCAATTCAGGAACGCGCTATTCCGGCGGCCTTGAACAGTTCCGATATCATCGGTCTTTCCCATACGGGATCCGGCAAGACGCTGGCTTTTGCCATTCCTGCTCTCGAAATGATCTCTACCGATGTACGAGGCGTCCAGGTTTTGTGCCTGTGCCCGACGCGTGAGCTTGCCGTTCAAATTTGCCGCGAGGTGGACAAGCTGGCCTTGTTTCTGGACGGGGTGTCCGCCGTTCCCGTTTACGGAGGTGCATCTTTCAAACCCCAGTTGGATGCCTTGCGCCGGGGAGTGCAGTTCGTTGTCGGTACGCCCGGTAGAATCATGGATCACATGGATTCCGGCGCACTGCGTCTGGATAACCTGAAGATGTTGATTCTGGATGAAGCGGACGAGATGCTGGACATGGGTTTTCTGGAAGACATTGACCGGATTGCCGATGCGATGCCGGACAAGAAGCAGACATTGTTCTTCTCTGCAACCATGTCCCCTCAGATCCGTGCTCTGGCGTCCCGGTTCATGACGGATCCGGTAGAAATTGCCATTGAGCGTCCGACGCTGACGGTGCCAACCATTGAGCAATTTTACTACGAGGTCGTGTTTTCATCCCGCATTGAGTTGTTGAGCCGCTTACTGGATACGGGCCGTGTGAAGATGGGACTCGTTTTTGCCAACACGAAGCGGGTGGTGGACGATATTGTAGACGGTTTAATGGCTCGCGGCTATGCGGTGGACCGCCTCCATGGGGATATGCCCCAGATTATGCGCGAACGCGTGATGGAGTCGTTCCGCCGAGGCAACCTGAAAGTGCTGGTGGCGACGGACATTGCCGCCCGAGGTCTGGACGTGGACGATGTGGATGCTGTGGTCAATTTTGAATTGCCTCGCGATCCGGAGGATTATGTGCATCGTATCGGTCGTACGGCTCGCGCCGGTCGCAAGGGCAAGGCTATTACTTTTGTCGGACGTCGTGATTTTGCTTTATTGAACCGCATTGAGCGCTTTATCGGTACGAAACTCTCTTGCGAGCCTGTAATGACTGCCGTTGAAGTGGAACAGTTGCGCACGGAGTCTCTCGTGGATGATGTGATCGAAAAATTGAAACCGGGGTCCGGGCTTCCGGAGGAATTGCGCGAAGTGGAAGCTTCCGCCGAGGATCTTGTGTCCGCCCTCTTCGAGCTGGTCAAGAGCAAATCCCATCGTGAGGTTCAGCCAATTCCGGAGGATAAGCCTTCCCGCTTCTCGTCGCGCAAGTCGCGAGGAACCGAACGCGAGGATGGTGAAATGCCCCAGAAGGGAGATTCCTGGGAAAGCAATGGAGAATCTGTCACCCTGTTTATGAATGGCGGCAAGATGCTGGGCATCCGCCCGAAGGATATTGCGGGGTTGTTTTACAATACGGTGGAAATGGACCGCGGCGCTATCGGGGATATTCGCATGTTCCCCAAACATTCCTTGATTGAAGTGGATGCGGCTGTTGCCCCCAAGTTGCTTGAAGCCCTGTCTACGGCGACGATTTGTGGTTACGAGGTCAATGTTCGCGAAGATAAAGGCGCTCCTGGACCGGAGCGAGAAGACCGGGGCAGAAGTCATTCTCGGCGTCCGTTTGCCGGAGGTTTCCGCGGTGGTCGTGGCGAGCGCTTTGGTAATTCGCGCGGCGGTTCGCGTAGCGGCGGTTACGCTTCCGATTCGGAGCGCGGCGGCTACCGTGACCGTGGCAGTCGCAGCGGTGGAGGATTCCGCAGCCAGCGAGGCCGTTGGTAAGTGTGCTTACCGGGTATATGTGATAGAGCCGGAAACCGCCATGCAAAGGTCGGCTCCGGTTCTATGTTATTATTCATAAATGTGTTGTCTGTTTACCGTTGCGTGGCGGTGCTGTGACGCGTATATTATTGACCAATTCGTGATCGCTTTTCTGTACATTATTGCTTCCTATCTGATTGGTGCCGTGCCGTTCGGTTATCTGGCCGGGCGCATCAAAGGAGTCGACCTGAGAGAACATGGATCGCATAATATTGGAGCGACAAATGCTGTGCGTGTCTTGGGTAAAAGTCTTGGATTCCCTGTGTTTGTATTGGACTTTATGAAGGGATTTCTCCCTGTATTTTGCTGGGCGCACTTTTCTTCATTCCTGCAGGGGCCCGGTTCCTCGGCCTGGATGTCGGAAACGGTGCTGGTGCTGGTTTGCCTGGCAACGATCGTGGGGCATACGTATACGTGTTACCTCCAGTTCAAGGGGGGTAAGGGAGTGGCGACGACGGCCGGTGTCCTGATGGCTCTGTCTCCCCAGGTGTTCGGCATTGCCATAGTCGTTTGGCTGGTTGTATTCCTGACGACGCGCTATGTATCCCTGGCGAGTATTGTGGCCGCTGTAGCCATGGTGGTGAGTGGTTTGTATTGCTATGGTTTTTTTGCATTGGGAGGGTTGGTCTGGAGGCCGGACGCCATTGTGATTATCTTTTTGCTGTTGGTGGCCATTTTGGTGATTGCCAAGCATCGGTCAAATATTTCGCGCCTGTTAAAAGGCACTGAACCAAAAGCATTTTCCCGGAAATAAATGAAAGAATTACAAAAAATCGCCATTGTCGGCGCAGGCTCTTGGGGAACAGCGTTGTCCATGGTCGCAGCCGAATCAGGCAGAGATGTCGTGTTGTGGACACAGGATAAAACCCAGGCCGAGCTCCTCGCTTCCACTCGACGAAATCCTTTTTTATTGGACGCGGCCCCGCTTTTGGCGGAAAATATCATGCCGACATCCGATTTAAACCAAGTGCTGGATGCTGACTTAGTATTGATTGTCGTGCCGTCCGTAGCGATGCGTTCCGTGGCCAGCACATTGCAGAATGCCGGACTGCGGCCGGACGCTATCCTCGTTTCCTGTACGAAAGGAATCGAACAGGGTACGCATTGCCGAATGACCCAGATTTTGAAGGAATACCTTCCCTCCAATAAGATCGGTGCGCTTTCCGGTCCCAATCATGCAGAGGATATTTGCATGGGGTTGCCATCGGCTACCCTGATCGGGTTCGAGGAGCAGGATTATGCCGATCGTGTCCAGAGAGCTTTGTCAACGGGCAAGTTCCGTGTGTACACATCCAATGATGTGACCAGTATGGAACTGGGAGGGACAATCAAGAATGTTTTTGCCATTGGGGCCGGTCTTTGCGTGGGACTTAAAATCGGGGATAATGCTTTGGCTGCCTTGGTGACGCGCGGTCTGGCCGAGATGACTCGCATCGGTTCCCTCTACGGGGGAAACAAGGAGACGTTCATGGGGTTGTCCGGAATGGGCGATCTAGTTGTGACTTGTTACTCTTCCCATTCGCGCAACCAGCGCGTCGGACAGAGCCTGGCCCGTGGTATTTCTCTCCAGGAAACGCTGGATTCCCTGAAGATGGTGGCGGAAGGCGTGCCCAATACGCGTTCCATCTATGAGATGGCACGGGAAGTCGGGGCTAGAACTCCTTTGATTGACGCTGTCTATTCAGTTCTTTATGAAGGGAAAGCCCCTCTTTCTGCCTTAAATGAATTGATGAATCGTGACCCACGTCCGGAACATGATTAAATCTTTTGTCATTTTTCGATTGATTTCCATTAGCGATATGTCATATATGAAGAACACCATGAAACGCGCCATTTATACTCTTCTATTTGCTGCCGGCCTGTTGGGCACAGCCATGGCAGATATTCAGGCTCCTCCTGCTGCCGAGTACACTCCTTCTCGCAAGTTGGGACGTGCTCTGAGCAATCTCCTTTACTCTGCTGAAGAAATCCCGGTCCAGATGATTCGCTGGAACTCCGAGGATGGCAACTATGCCGGGTTCTCCGTCGGCCTCGTTGACGGTACCTCCCGCATGCTTCAGAGAATGGGATACGGCCTGTACGAACTCGTAACCTTCTGGGCTCCGACCTACAAGTGCACCTACAAGCCCCCGTATCAGGGCTTCTGCGGCCAGAGCGGCCTTCGCGAATACAATCCCAACGGTGGTATGAGCGAATTTCCGGCTGAGTTGGGCTTCCAGAGCTACTACCGTTATTCTCGTACCCAGCTCGACTAATTGGTTTATCCGCTAGTCTATCGTAAGTTTTCAGAACCGTCTCTTATTGGAAGGGACGGTTCTTTTTTATACCTCTCGAAAGGAGAATATTACTGACTATCCCATGAACCCGTAGAGGTTCCGTCAGGATGTCGATACAGTCAGGTACAGGCGGGATTGAATCTACACGGGAAAACGCCGGGATAAAAAAAGGATGCTCCGCCGATAGTGTGGAGCATCCCTGCTGAAACTTTGTTGTAAAAACCGAAGATTCCTACTTATTTTGTGAGGGCTTATTGGGTTCCTGGGCCGGAGTTCCTGGAGGAGTAGTGGGAAGGGCTTGTTTGGGATCGTCGGCAAAGGGATCCTTTTCAGGCATGGATGGTTCCGTCAGCTTTTTGTATTCTTCGGCAACGTCCTTACGGATGTTGATGCAGATGGGTTTGCTGCGGTTGCCGGCATCGTCGTAGGTGTAGATGAAGCGGCGCAGGAGAAGGTTGGTTTTCGAATCGTACATGCGTTCTTCCAGCAGCTTGGCGGTCTTTTTGTCGTAGCCGTAGGAGACTTTGTAGATTTCATTTTTCTTGCCGTCGTAGATTTTGCATCCGGTGAGTTCTCCCCATTTTCCGGTGGCGTACTGGGTGACGGAAATCAGAGTGCCGACCGAATTGTACATACGTTTTTGCATGCCCTTTTGGTTGGGGAGTCTTTTGAAGATGCTTTTGGAACCGTCATCATGGCGGATGACGCGAACATAGGGGCCGTCTTCGTCATTGAAGCCTTCGTCAACGGCGAAGGTAAGCCCGGAAATGGCCATGCAGATGATGGCGAGGAACATAGTGAATCTTTTCATGGTGGTAAATGGGCTGTTGGAATGTCGTTTCCTGCAGACTGTCCTGTTTGCACTTCTGTATTATGATAGAAAAGATCGGAAGGCAATCAAATGATCAAGCATGAATCATGAATCCTACTCCTGTACAGGATGGATTTTTTGCTGGCATGGTACGGAAAAAGCTCATCATGGAGGGGATTTTGGGGCAGAATACTCCCGTCATGATAGTGAAGAACATGATTTGGCAGACTGGAAGAAAAACTCTGGATGTCGGTGCCGGAGGAATATTGATGGGGATTTTGAACGTGACTCCCGATTCCTTTTCCGATGGAGGTGCCCACATGTCCTGTGAACAGGCTACGGTTCATGCCATGCGGATGATAGAGGATGGGGCGGCGATTATTGATATTGGCGGAGAGTCGACGCGTCCGGGATCCGAGAATGTGGACGAAGAGGTGGAGATGGCCCGCGTTTTACCCGTGGTTCGCGCTGTGAGGGCGGTATGCGGGGATGTGCTGATTTCCGTCGATACCCGTAAGACGGTTGTTGCCCGTGCCGTATTGGAAGCGGGGGCGGATATTATCAATGATATAGAAGGAATGCAGGCTCCTGGGATGGCTGAACTGTGTGCAGAGACAGGCTGCGGTGTGGTGGTGATGCATATGAAGGGAGAACCGAAGACGATGCAGGATGCTCCGGAATATGACTGTGTTGTTACTGAAGTCAGAGATTTCTTTTCAGAACGCTATGCTGCATTGATGTGTGCGGGGGTCAGGGAGGAGCAAATTTGCTGGGATCCCGGTATTGGCTTTGGCAAAACGCTGGAACATAATCTTGAATTGATTGCCCGCCTTGAGGAATTGCGTGTCGCAGAACGCCCGATTCTTCTGGCTCTTTCCCGCAAGCGGATGATTAGTACCATCCTTGGAGAGCTGGAGCGGGGTCGCCAGCCCTATGGAACGGCTGCCCTGACGATGTACGGCGACAGACACGGAGCCCAGATCCATCGCGTCCATGACGTGCGGGAATGTGCGGATTGCTTAAAGCTTCTGCGCGCGGTGGAAGCCTATGAAGCGTGAGCAGATAACTAATGACTTGGTTTCAATGAACGAGAGTATCGTCGAAGATTGAGTTACAGAGATTCTACGCTGATGGTCTGAGTGATAATGTGGGTGTGCCCGGGTTCCAGGCGAATGATGTTCTCCAAGGCATTCGCTGTTTCTACGCAGAGGAAATGCTGCCATGATCCGGAGGGTAGGTCGTTGATGGAACGGGTTCCTTCTTCCCAAGGGTTCCAGATGACTACGGATGAGGCTCCCTGCCGGGTGATGCGGATCTGGCGGCACAGGGCGTGATCTTCCAGAATGAGTTCCTGAAGCGATTCGTCCACGCTATAGACCCGGTCGATGGCGGAATGCAGTGTAAGAGGAAGAGGGATTTTGGCGTGGTGGGCGGCTTGTCCTGCAAATTCCTCGTAAGGAGCATCTCCCAGGCCGGTGATGCGGCTTTGGCGGACATCGCCGAGAAGAAAGTAGTTGTGGAAGGCTTCCGTAAGATCGTGGGCGTGGTGTCTCGCCGTTGTCTTGAGAGACATGGTGAGGGTTTTCCCAAGACCGATGCGCAGGAAGGCGACGGGCATTCCTTCTTCGGCGGGGAGAAGACGGAGGGATATGTGGACTCCTTCTTCGGTTTCAGAGACGTTATCAAGCGTCCACTCCGAAATCCTGGCGATACCGTGAGAAGGAGCCCCGGGACGTTTACCGAACCATGGCCAGCAGATGGGAATGCCTCCGCGGATGGCCTTGCCCGGTTCCAGCTGTGTATCCGGGCTAAGGAAGAGACAGTCGTGTTCCTGTCCGGCGGGTTTCCATGAGGTCAGATGGGCTCCCTGGATGCACAGGCTGGCAGTGCAGTCTGCTGTAGAGATGTCAAGGAAGCGCAGTCCGCTGGCAGTTGTCCGTTCGGCGATCATGGCTGGAGACGTTCGATAGTCCAGGAATTATCTTCCCGGCGGGTGTACATGAAACGGTCATGGACGCGTCCGGGGCCGCCCTGCCAGAATTCGACTTGTGACGGGACGATCCGGAAACCTCCCCAGAAAGAAGGAATGGGAACCTCTCCGTCGGCAAATTTCCGTTTCAACTCCATGAGTTTCATTTCCAGAAGCTTCCTGCCGGAAATGACTGAACTCTGATGCGAGACCCATGCTCCCAGCTGGGAATCTTTAGGGCGCTTCATGAAGTAGCGCAGGGATTCTGCCCGGGAGACTTTTTCCGCTTTGCCGTAGATGATGATCTGGCGTTCGAGGACAACCCAGGGAAACATGATGCAGACATTCGCGTTTTCGCTGATGTCGTGTGCCTTGCGGCTTTCGTAGTTAGTGAAGAAAACAAAGCCTTCCTCACTGAAGTACTTGAGCAGGACAGTACGCAGAGAGGGATGCCCCTGTGCGTTGACCGTGGCGACGCTCATGGCGTTGGGCTCGGGAATGTTGGCCTCCAGCGCCTGATTGAACCAGATCTGGAATTGCTCGACCGGATTGGCATGGAGATCCTTGCGGTGGAGGGTATCTTTGAGGTATTCTTTTCTGAAGCTTGATAAATCCATGGCGTTTTCCGGAGGAGTTGATTGGTTGGGGATGAAACCCGATCAGGCTTGTACGGCGAAGTCGAGTCCGAGGTCCAGGGAGGGCGCAGAGTGGGTGATATAGCCCACGGAGATGAAATCAACGCCTGATTCCGCGATAGCGGCGACGGTTTCCATCGTGACTCCGCCGCTGGCTTCCAGCAGAGGAGTGGAGGAATCTCCGCGCATGGCAACGGCTTGGCGGAGCATGTCGGGGGACATGTTATCGAGCAGAATGTGATCGACTCCGTCGAGCTTGAGAAAAGCTTCGAGTTGGTCGAGTCGGTCGGCTTCAAGCTGGATTTCCACGCCTGGTTTTTCGGCTCGGAGCGTATTGATGCATTTCTGGAGGTGTTCCAGATTGCCATCCGTCATGAGATGGTTGTCCTTGACCATGGCACGGTCATAGAGTCCGAGGCGGTGATTGGTACCTCCTCCGTGAACGACGGCCGCTTTTTCGAGCAGACGGTATCCGGGGGTTGTTTTGCGTGTGTCGAGGATGCGTGCGCTGGTGTGGGATACTTGCTTGACGTATTTGCGCGTCAGGGTGGCGACGCCGGACAGGCGCTGGATGAAATTGAGTGCTGTGCGTTCGGCTCCGAGAATGGACTGCGCTTTCCCCTCGATCAACATGACGACGGCCCCCGGAGCTACGGCTTCTCCATCGTGCAGATACACTTCTACTTTCAGCGTGGGGTCTACGGTACGGAAGACTTGGGCGGCTACTTCTACGCCGGAGAGGACTCCTTTTTTCCGGGGAGTGAGGATGGCTTTGGCTGTGAGGGTTTCCGGGACGAAATACTGGGACGTGACGTCGCCTGTGCCGAAATCTTCTTCCAGGGCGAGTTTAATGAGTTGATCAACGTTATTGGAGACCATGAGTCTATAAGTGGAAATTGAATTAATTCTTACGGTTGAGGAGGTAATCCGCCAGCTGGACGAGGCGTTCTTTCCGGGATTCCGGGAACATGGACAAAGCATCCATGGCAGCCTGAGTAAGGCGATCGGCTTCCTTCCGGGCGCCCTCCAGGCCGAGGAGGGCGGGGTAGGTGGATTTTTCCGCATTGGCGTCTTTGCCGGCGGTTTTACCGAGTTCTTCAGTGGTGGCGGTGACGTCCAGAATGTCGTCGACGACTTGAAAGGCCAACCCCAGATTATAACCGAATGTGGTGAGGCTCGCAAGTTGTTCCGGGGTTGCGTTGGCCGTCATGGCTCCGAAGCGGAGCGCTGTGGTGAGCAGGGCAGCTGTTTTTCCTTCGTGAATGGCACGAAGTTCAGGTTCGGTGAGCTTTTTGTGTTCCCCTTCGAGGTCGAGAACCTGGCCGCCGATCAATTTGACGCTGCCTCCGGTGGAGGCAAGTTCGACGATGAAGTCCTTGACGGAATATCTTTCCGTCGGCTCGACCCTGGAGAGCATGGCGAAAGCCTCTGTCAGCAGAGCGTCTCCGGCCAGGATGGCTATTCCTTCGCCGAAGACTTTGTGGCAGGTGGGTTTGCCGCGCCGCAGGTCGTCGTTATCCATGCCGGGCAGATCATCATGAATCAGGGAATACGTATGCAGGGTTTCTACGACACAGGCGGGAAGGAGGGCATCTTCTTCCCTGCCTCCGCACGTTTGGGCAGCTGCCATGCAGAGGACGGGACGGAGCCGTTTTCCCCCGGCAAAAATACTGTACCGCATAGCTTGGTGAATGGTAGAGGGTACCGTCTCTTCCGGAGGGAGGAGGCGGTCCAGTTCTCGTTCGACCATTGTGTTGCAGTGTGCGATGTATTCCTTGAGATTCATGACGGGTTGGGATTGGTGGGCTAGTTTGCCGTTTTGTCAGTCGTGCTTGACGAGCAACTCGGCGATCTGTACGGCATTGAGCGCCGCTCCCTTGAGAACCTGGTCTCCGACGGCCCAGAGGTTGAGGGCGTTGTCGATGGCGAGGTCTTTGCGGATGCGTCCGACGAGGCAGATATCCTGGCAGGTTGTGTCCAGAGGCGTGGGCCAGGTGGAAGTTGCGGGATCGTCTTTGATGGCGATACCAGGCATGCCGTCATAGGCTTTACGGGCTTCTTCGACGCTAACCGGTCGTTCGAATTGGGCTATGGCCGAGATGGAGTGAGATCTATATACGGGGACGCGGACACAGGTGCAGGTGACCTTGAGATCGGGCAAGGAGAGGATCTTGCGGCTCTCGTTGAGCATTTTGAGTTCTTCCTTGGTGTACCCGGTATCCGTAAAGGAGTCGATTTGCGGGATGACGTTGAAGGCGATCTGGCAGGGGTAGACGCTGGGAGTAAAGGGGTGACCGTCCGCGATGGCGCGCACCTGGTTTTCCAATTCGGTAATGCCGTGCTGACCGCTACCGGAAACGGCCTGGTAGCTGGAGGCGATGATCGTCTTGAGGCCGAACTTGAGGTGCAGTGGATAGAGGGCCATCAGGGTGATGATGGTCGTGCAGTTCGGATTGGCGATGATATTGCGCGGGTGGTTGAGAGCTGCTTCCGGGTTGATTTCCGGAACGACGAGAGGAACATCGGGATCCTGGCGAAAGGCCGAGGAATTATCTACCACGACACAACCGGCCGCTGCGGCTATCGGAGCGAATTGACGGGAGATGTCGCCGCCTGCGCTGAACAGGGCGAGATCGACTCCTTCAAAAGAATTCTCCGTGAGTTCTTCAACGGTAAGCATCTTGCCCCGGAAGGATACTTGTTTGCCTGCGGAACGGGCGGAGGCCAGAAGTTTCAGAGATTTGAGCGGGAAATTGCGATTTTCGAGACAAGAGAGAATTTCGACGCCAACCGCACCGGTTGCGCCCACAATTGCGACGTTCATTGCTTGAGTCATAGTTCCAGGTCGGAGGGGGTAATATCCGTCCGCACGGGAAGTGTACAAGGATGAGGCTGATTGGCAATCCGATAGCGCGCCCCTCATGAATTTTTTCTTTCCCCTTGCATTGACATCTAAATCCTTGTGTGGATAGTTGCTGCATGTCGATTCGCCCTATTGGTATTGCCGTTGCTCTGCTGGCGTTTTCCTGCGTGTCCCATGCCTCCCATGTCGTTTTGACGGGAGGTCCTGCCCTGAAACGTTGGGAACAGTTAAGAATCAAACCGGATCGCCATGACAACTGGTGGGCGAATTTTGTTCGCGCTTCGACAATTCGCATCGCTCAAATCCAGCAGAAAAACCCCAAGGCGAAAATTACCTGGATTGTGTACCGTCCCGGTTATGAGACGCGTGCCCGCGAGGATGGCAAACCGTACGTGCAGTGGATTAATGACCTGGCTTCCAAATACAAGGTGAACATAAAGTGGGTGAAAAGCGCCGATGAGGCAATTTCCACGTTAAATGCAGTGCCGAGAGCTCGGGGAGAGAAAGTAGAGTCTTTCTATTACTTTGGCCATTCCAATGCCTATGCGTTCATGCTGGACTATGGCAATGAGATTATGGCGGTTTCCATGCAGTGGATTCATGAAACCGATCTGGAGAAGATCAAACCCGGAATTTTCCAGTCTGATGCCGAATGCTGGAGTTACGGTTGCTACACGGGAATGAGCATGTCCTACTGGTGGAACAAGTTGATCGGGATTCCTCTGTGGGGAAATACAAAATCAACCTATTATGCCCCCGTCTCCAACGGCTATCTGCCGGAAGGCGGAGGCAAGTGGGTTAATGGCGCCCAGTAGTGGGATCCAGGAGATATATTCTGTCTACTTTTGCTTATGAAGTAGTGGGAGTAGGGCATCGGCCCATATTTGGTAGCCTGCTGCAGTAAGGTGGACATGGTCTTTGAAGAGGCCTTCCTTTTGAGTCCCGTCCTCGTTGAGCATTTTGTCATTCAAGTTCAGGAAATCGGAATAAGGCAGATTTAATTTGGCAAGCTTGGCGTTGATTTCATCGCCTTGCCGGCGATGAGGAGTTGCTGGGTCGTTGCCGTAAGGCGTTACTCCCATAAGGATGAGGTGAGTCAGCGGGAATTTTCCCCGAATGGCTTTGCAGACGGATTCGATACCTCGGACGATGTCGTCCGTTTTTTGTTTGGCATCCCATTTGCCGATGTTGTTGGTTCCAAGCAGGATAATGCAACACTTCGGTGGAGTTGTTGTTTTAAGCCCGGTATCCTTGATGCGCCAGAGGACATTGTCCGTACGGTCTCCGCTGATGCCGAAGTTGACGGCTTTCATGGGGAGAAAGGCAGATTGCCAAATTTGCCTACCCTCCCGTTCCCAGCATTCCGTGATGGAATCACCCACAAAGAGGATATCGCATGGCAGCTCTTTCAACTGGCGTTTGACTTCCCGGGTTCTTGCCGGTACCCAGTGACTGGTGTTTTCCGTAGGGCGTGTTGCCGGGATGATGGGTTCGGAGGCAAGGGAGGATGAAGCCAGGAATGCAAGTATGAGTGGGTTTAGGACGGGAAGACGCGGAATTTTCATGGTTTGACGAGGGAGAATATTTCTGTGGTAGAGAGAAAAAGACAGAAGTTTTACCAATATAGTCCGGTGTTCCGACTCGTCAAGTTGCATGAACGGTCGGGATCATGGAATGATGCGAATGAAGCTTGACCGGATGGATGAGAAAAAATGCAGAGGGAGCCTTAAAAAAAGAGAGACATCCCGACTGGAGTGGAGTAAAGAGAGATAACCTTTCAAAAGAAAACATCCAGTTTATGAAAAAGTATATATTCCTTCTGCTTGCTGCAGCCCTTTGCGCTCCTGCCTTTTCTGCCGATAAGCCCGTCAAGAGGATGACCCCCGCTGAAAAGAAAGCGGCAATGCTTGAAAAATACGACGTGAACAAGAACGGTCGTCTTGATCCTGACGAAAAAGCAAAGATGAAGGAAGAGCTCAAGAAGGCTAAGGAAGAAGCTAAAGAAGCTCGCAAGGCTGCCGAAAAAGAAAAGGAAGCTTCTGCTGAATAAAGCTTTTCGATTATTGTATTTCCGTGGCCCGGTTTTCCGATTAGGAAACCGGGCCATGTTGCATATGGGGGGATGAGAAGAATGAAAAGGTCGTTCTTTTTCTCTTCGTAACTCTAGAACCCTTAGCAATTGACGACATTGACGGCCAATCCGCCTTGTGCGGTTTCCTTGTATTTGGACTGCATGTCGCGGCCGGTGTCCAGCATGGTACGGATGGCCTTGTCCAAGTGGACAAAGTGGTCTCCGCTCCCGCGCAGGGCAATGCGGGCAGCATTGAGAGCTTTGACTGAGGCGATGGCATTGCGTTCGATACACGGGATTTGGACGAGTCCACCGATGGGATCGCAGGTGAGCCCAAGGTTATGTTCAATGCCGATTTCCGCAGCGTTTTCCACCTGTTCCGGAGAACCTCCCAAATATTCTGTCAGGGCGGCGGCTGCCATGGAACAGGCGACTCCTACTTCTCCCTGACAGCCGACATCGGCACCGGAAATGGAAGCGTTTTTTTTGTAGAGGATCGCGATACCTCCGGCCGTAAGAAGGAATCGCTCGACGGGATCGTCGTACGGGGATGAGCAGAACTTCGTCGCGTAGTTGAGGACGGCGGGAATGATCCCCGATGCTCCGTTGGTCGGAGCAGTGACGACGCGTCCGCCGGCTGCATTTTCTTCATTGACGGCAATAGCGTAGAGGTTGACCCAGTCCAGAATGGAAAGAGGATCCTGCAATTGGGCTTCGCCCCGGATGAGGAGGGTTTTGCGCAGTGCTCTGGCTCGTCTGGGTACATGGAGGGGGCCGGGCAATGTTCCGTTGGCTGTCAGTCCGTTTTTGATGCATTGCTGCATCGTGTGCCAGATGTGGCGTAGTTGCTTGCGAACTTGTTTTTCGGATTTGCAGACAGACTCGTTGGCAAGGACAATGTCCGAGATGGGGACTCCGGAATCATGTGCCATCCGGACAAGTTCATCTGCAGAGGAATAGGGAAAGGGATAGGTAATGTCCGGAGTATCCTTCGGGTTTCGCAATTCCTCTTCCGTCGAGATGAAACCACCTCCTGTGGAATAAATGACCATTTCTTCCACAGGTTTTTCTTCGGCATCAAGTGCCAGGAAGTGCATGCCGTTAGGGTGAAGAGGCAAGGGGGTGAAGTTGCTCAGGTCAACATCTCTGGAAGGGATGAACTCAATAGTTTTGCCGGGAGCCAGGGTTAGTTCCCGAGTCCGGTCGAGCTCGGCAATACGGCCCGGAATGGTTTTGGGATCAATATCTTCCGGCAATTCTCCCAGGAGACCCATGATGATAGCCGTGTCCGTACCGTGTCCGTGTCCTGTGGCGGACAGTGAGCCGAAGCATTGGCAGAGAACACGGGAGATCTGCCCCAATGACGGAGATTTTTGAATTCTGCTCAGGAACCGATTGGCTGCCCTCATCGGCCCAACCGTGTGGGACGACGAGGGCCCGATGCCGATATTGAACAGTTCGAAGACGCTGTAATGGTTCATGGAGAGGGTAAAATGAGCCTCTTGAAAGAAGGGAACGGCAATTAATGTCCCATGATATAGCGTTCCGCTTCGATGGCTGCGGAACAACCCATGCCGGCAGACGAGATGGCCTGGCGATAGTGGGGGTCGGCTACATCGCCGGCGGCGAAAAGTCCGGGAGTCTTGGTTGCCATGAGCCCGGGAGTCCGCATGATGTATCCGGCGGAATCGCGATCGACGAGATCTCCGAGGAAGGAACTGTTCGGTGTATGGCCGATGGCCATGAAGACACATTTGAGAGGGAGCTCGGAGGTTGCTCCTGTCCGGGTATCGGTAAGGATGGCTCCGTCTACTTCTCCCTTGTCATCCGTTATGTAACCGGAAATGACGGAATTCCAAACGGGAGTGATCTTCTCGTTTGCCAGCGTTCGTTCCGCCATGATTCTGGAGGCACGGAGAGTGTCCCGGCGGTGGATGAGATAGACCTTGGAGGCAAAGCGAGTCAGGAAGGCGGCTTCTTCGCAGGCACTGTCGCCTCCGCCGACGACGGCAACGGGAACATCCCGGTAGAAAGCGCCGTCGCATGTGGCGCAGGCTGTCAGGCCGTGACCGATCAGTTTTTCTTCTCCTTCGATGCCCGGGTAGCGTGCGGAAGCCCCTGTGGCGACAATAACTGTCTTGGACTGGTACTCCTGGCTGGATGTCTTGATGGTGAACAATCCTGTCGATTCGTCCTTGATTACGGAAATGACATCTTCATAAGCAAAGCGCGTTCCGAATTTTTCTGCCTGTTCCTGCATGCGGAACATGAGATCCGGCCCCATGATTCCTTCCGGAAAGCCGGGGAAGTTTTCCACTTCAGTTGTTGTTGTCAATTGACCGCCGATTTGGGATCCCGTGATGACAAGCGGAGTCAGGTTGGCCCTGGCTGTATAAATGGCAGCTGTGTATCCGGCGCAGCCGGCTCCAATGATAATGACGTTTTCGCTCATGATTTTCCTGTCGTTTTACCCTGTATCATAGAGCCTGTCCGGGTATTGACGAGCCAAAAAACTGCCATCGCATATCCCTAATCGCGGCATGGAATCCTTCCGAATGAGATGAGTTTCCCGGGGTAAATCGATGTCTTCTTGGATGATTTTTCTTGCCAAGTAGGATGATCGTTCGTATAAGCCCTTCACCTTCCAGTTTCATGCAGGGATAGCTCAGTGGTAGAGCGGCTGTTTTACACGCAGTTGGTCGGGGGTTCGAATCCCTCTCCCTGTACCATCATAAAGCCCGTAAGTTCAACAACTTGCGGGATTTTCCTTTTTCTGGGGTCCGATAGTGGACTCCCTGGCAACGAGTTTTGTGGGCAGGATTTTTTCTTCGTGGGCAAGTTTGACTTTGGTATTGATCATACGCTTCAAAAGGAATTCTGCCGAGGTTTTGCCAAGGGCGACGGCGTCCTGAAAGACTCCCGTGATTGGGACTCGTGCCGTTTCCATTTCCAAAGTACCGGAAAAACCAGCCAGGGCTATTTGCTGCGGTATGTTGATACCGTGTTCCAGGAGGCCCATTTCGACCCCGATGGACAGGGAGTCGTTGAAACAGAGGACGGCATCGGGCTTTGGCCTGCATTTCAAAAGTTGGCTTGCCGCCTTTTTTCCTCCGGCGATGTCGGAGTCTCCCCTGATGATCCATTCGTCGGGTACGGACAGGTTGCGTTCCTGCATTCCCTCCAGGAATCCCCGTTTTCTTTCCCATTCGACGTAAGAGTCTTGCTTGGCTCCAACGTAAGCAATACGGGTGTGTCCCATTTCCAACAGATGCCTGGTCAGAGCCAGGGAACCGTCGAAGTCGTCCGCCAGGACGGAGTCTGACTTCCATTGAGGGATTTTCCTGTCGACGAACACGAGGGGGCAGTGCTGTTTTTTGATGATGGTGGCAGCGGGTATGCTGTCTTCCAGATGGAGGGGTGCCCAGATAATGCCGTTGACTTGCCGTTCGAGCAGGCAGGATACATCGTGAAATTCCTTGATGATATTGTTGAAAGTACAGCAGAGAAGAATACGGTAACCGTATGAGGATAGGACGGCTTCGATGTTTTCCAGAATTTCGGCAAAGATGGTGTTGCCCAGATAGGGGAGGATGACTCCGACAGTCATGGAGGAACCGTGCCTGCCGAGTTCATGAAGGCTGCGGTTGGGTACATATCCCATGGACAAAGCCAGTTTGGTGATTGAGCGTTGCAATTGTTTGCCGACTCCGGGAGCTCCCCTGATGGCTCGGGATACAGTCATTTGGGAGACGCCAGCGGCCTTGGCGATGTCGTGAAGAGTTACTTTGTCTCGATTCATGAGATGTTTCTCCTAGGTGTTTTACGTTTCGAATGCGTTAAAAACAGGAAATCTGTTCTGATAACATAGAGGTGACAATCAACGACTTCAATGTGTTTTTTCGTTAAACTCGCGTTAATGGATTCAAATGCACTAAAGATGTTGAATCCGCTACGTTTTTTCTTCATAGCAAAGACTGAACTTCATCGCCAAACGAAGATAAATTCCCCAATCTTAAGCAGACAATCAAGATATGAACAAGAATCAGAACACATCCTGCCGACATGGTTTCCGGTCGGGATTATACCACGCTGCCAGCTTTTTGTGCTGCGGCCTGATGGGGCTGGCTCCGGTCATGGCCGAAGAAACGATCGACTTGTCCGGTACCTGGCAGTTCCAGTTGGACATGATGGGCTTTGGCAAGACACCCGGCTCCGAGTTATATAAGAAGGATCTGAACGACACCATTCTGCTGCCCGGTACGACGGATCAGGCGGGGAAGGGGGTTGCCAATCCGGCTCGTCATGTGGATCGCCTGACGCGAAAGTTCGAGTTTATGGGGCCGGCCTGGTATCGCAAGAGTGTCGTTATCCCGGAATCCTGGGCAGGCAAGGAGATTGTGCTGCATCTGGAACGTTGCCATTGGGAGACATCTGTGTATGTCGATGGCAATCCGGTTGCCGTGGATGAGCGTTTGAGCACGCCGAATCGTTTTGTTTTGACGAAGCAGCTCACGCCCGGCGAACATGAAATTACTATTTGCGTGGACAACCGCCTCAAGTACCCCATGGACCAGTGGAACCACGGGACGACGGAGTACACGCAGACGAACTGGAATGGTATTGTCGGGGAGATGGAGTTGATTGCGGATGACCGCATCCGTGTGGACAAGCTCAAGACTATGCCCCAGCTTGCCAGCAAGAGTGTGCGTGTGGAAGCTATGGTTTCCAATCCCGATGCCGGACAGGCGAAGGGTGAACTTACGTTCTCCGTTCGTGAAAAAGGCGGCAAGCTTGTTGCCACGCAGAAGGTGCCCGTGGTGTTGGATAAGGCGGGGGCAACGGTTTCAGCCGAGATTCCGATGGGAGCTGATGTGAAGCTGTGGGATGAGTTCACTCCCAATTTGTATGAATTGACTGCTGATTTGTCCGTGGGAGATGTGAAGAATTCGAAGTCTGCCGTGTTTGGGATGCGCGAAGTGACTCAGGGCAAACACCATGTTCAGGTCAATGGACGCAATGTCCATTTGCGTGGAGCTCTCGATTGTGCGGTGTTCCCGCTGACTGGGTATCCATCGACGAATCCGGCGGACTGGAAGAAGATTTTTGAAACGGTCAAGTCGTATGGGATGAACCATATCCGCTTCCATTCCTGGTGTCCGCCGAAGGCTGCCTTCCAGGCCGCGGACGAAGTGGGGATTTATTTGCAGGCGGAACTTCCCATGTGGATCAAGGATGTGGGGAAATACCCGGCGCGCCGCGATTTCTTCGAGAAGGAAATGTACGCGATCCTCGATGAATACGGCAACCATCCTTCATTTATCCTGATGTGCAATGGCAATGAAAATCAGGGTGATTTCAATGTGCTGGAGGATCTTGTCAAGAAGGCGCAGGCTTACGATACCCGGCGTCTGTATTCTGCTTCGACAGCGCGTACCCATGTCAAGTCCGACCAGTTCTATGTGTCACACGTTACCGGCAAGGGAGGGATTACCGTGTACGAAGGCAATCCTTCGACAATGTGGGACAAGCGGAAGGAATCCGATATTGACGTACCTGTCATTGCCCACGAGTCCGGGCAAAGATGCATGTATCCCAACTTTGATGAAATGAAGAAGTATACGGGAGTGCTTGCTCCGCGTAACTTCGAGGTGTTCCGTGAACGACTGGATGCCAATGGCATGTTGGCACAGGCTGACGAGTTTTTCAAGGCGACGGGGGCGCATACTGTCCTTCAGTATAAGGAAGTGAATGAATCCCTCCTCCGTACGCCGAATTCAGGCGGATTCCAGTTGCTGGGGTTGGCGGACTTTCCGGGGCAGGGATGTGCCTTCGTCGGCCTTCTCGATGCCTTCTGGGAGAGCAAGGGCTTGGTGGAACCTGCCAAATACCGTGAGTCCTGTGCTCCGACGGTTCTTCTTTGCCGCATCCCCCAACGCGTTTACGGCAGTGGAGAAACACTCGATGCGCAGTTTGAGGTCTATCACTACGGCAACAAGCCGCTTCCAAAGGGTGATCTCAAGTGGTCTCTGGAGACTCAGTCCGGTGATGTCGTGATCAATGGCGTGCTGCCGATGAAGGAGATTCCATGCAGTACGGTTGAGGGAATTGGCTCTGTCAAAATCCCGCTGAAGGACGTCACGAAACCGTCCAAACTGACGCTCAAGCTGGCGAGTGCCGATGGACTGAAGAATTCCTGGGATATCTGGGTGTACCCCGAAGCGGGGACTCCGGCTCCGACGGAAGGCTATACCATTGCCCGCGAGTGGAATGAAAATGTCCGTCGCGATTTGAATGAGGGCAAAAATGTTCTCTTTATTCCCCGCGATGCGAAGGGCAGGAAGACGCATTTTGCCAGTCATTTCTGGAACCCGATCATGTTCCGCTGGAATCCGATGATTGTAGGTACCTTGATTGATAAAAACAGCAAGGCTTTTGGCAACTTCCCGACGGATGAATATGCCGACTGGCAGTGGTGGGACATTCTCAACTCGTCCCAGGCGGTGGATCTGACGGCACTGCGCCAGTTGAAGCCCGTGATTCAGAGTGTTGATACCTATGAATTCAACAGGAAGCTGGGCATCGCCTTCGAAGCAGCCGTGGGCAAGGGCAAGTTGTTTGTTCTCTGCATGGATGTGGATAAGAATATGGAGAAGCGTCCGGCATCCCGCCAGTTGCTCCGATCAATTGCCAACTATGTCGGCGGTCAGGAATTTGCTCCCGGAACCAAGGTGAGCCTTCCCGAGCTGGACATGATTTTCGGTGATTCATCCGTGGCTCCCAAAGCTGTTGACCAGGGCAATGACGAGGCCATTAAGCAACTTCTGAATCAATAAAACAGGATGAATCCACTCAACACATTCTGAGTACCATGAAACTTTACCTTCTTCTCATTTCCCTGGTATCGGCCATGGGTGGTTTGCTGTTCGGTTACGACTGGGTCGTGATCGGCGGGGCAAAACCCTTCTATGAGGTGTACTTTGGCATTTCGGATTCTCCAGCCATGCAGGGCTGGGTGATGGGTAGTGCCATTATTGGGTGCATTATGGGAGTGATGGTGGCGGGAGTTCTGGCGGACAAGTATGGGCGCAAGCCTTTGATGATTATTTCTGCCATCATCTTCATCATTTCCGCTATCGGAACGGGTTGGGTGGATTCGATCTTCTGGTTTATCATTTACCGTTTGGTGGGTGGGGTTGCCATTGGCATCGTGTCCAACCTTTCTCCGATGTACATTGCGGAGATTTCCCCGGCTAACAAGCGTGGAATGTACGTCTCGATCAACCAGTTGACGATTGTGCTGGGCATTCTTGCCGCACAATTGACCAACTGGGGCATTGCCGAGCCAGTGCAGGATGGAGTCAATATCCTCGATACGTGGAACGGCCAGATGGGATGGCGATGGATGTTCTGGGCGGAGAACGTTCCGGCGTTGCTCTTTTTCCTCTTCCTCTTCCTGATCCCCGAAAGTCCGCGCTGGCTGGCGATGAAGGGCTTTGCAGGCAAGGCGGAATGTGTGCTGGCACGTGTTGTCGGCGAGGAAAATGCGCGCAAGGAACTGATTCAGATTGTCCAGGGTAGTGAGGAAGAGAAGAAGAGTTCGTCCCGCGAAGGTCTCTCCCGGCTTACTCAGGGCAATATGCCCCGTCTCGTGATGATCGGGGTGGTGATTGCCGCCTTCCAGCAATGGTGCGGGATCAATGTGATCTTCAACTACGCCCACGAGGTGTTTGCTTCGGCGGGTTATAAAGTGTCCGATATTCTGTTCAACATCGTCATTACGGGGGTGACCAATGTGGTATTCACTTTTGTGGGCATGTACACGGTGGACAAACTGGGGCGCCGGACTTTGATGAGTCTGGGTTCCATCTCTTTGGCCTGCATCTATGGGATGATGGGGCTGTGCTATTACTATTCGGTTTCCGGCTGGCCTCTTCTGCTCCTGGTAATGGTGGCGATTGCCGCCTATGCCATGACGCTGGCACCGGTGACCTGGGTGGTGATTTCCGAGATCTTCCCGAACAGGATTCGCGGGCTTGCCATGGGGATTTCTACTTTTTCCCTGTGGGTGTCATGTTTCCTGCTGACCTGGACTTTCCCCATCTTCAATGCCTCGATGGGTGCAGCAGGCACCTTTGGCCTGTATGGAGTCATTTGCGTGGCTGGCTTCCTCTTCATCAGGAAGTACCTTCCGGAGACCAAACGGAAGTCTCTGGAGGAGATTGAGCGTGAGCTTGCCAAATAATCTGGAGCTCCGACTCATCAGAACATTTTTTAAATTATTATATTACTACGACAAAAGTCATGGAACCCATTACTGCTTATTTGATTCAATCCACAGTATCCACCCCGGGCGAGGTCCGGGCATGGGAAGAAACAATCATGTTGCCGACCTACCAGGCCGGGGAGGAAGAGAAAGCTCCTGTCTTTCTGGAAAAACGCGTTTATCAGGGGAGTTCCGGTTCCGTGTATCCCTATCCGGTTATCGAAAGTATTTCAGACACGAAAATCGACAAGCCATATCGTGCCTTTTTCCTGGAGAATGAGTATGTGAAGATCATGATTCTGCCGGAATTGGGTGGACGCGTGCACATGGCATACGACAAGGTGAAACAACGCCACTTTGTATATTACAACCAAGTGGTCAAACCGGCTCTGGTCGGGCTTACCGGGCCATGGATTTCCGGCGGTATTGAATTCAATTGGCCCCAGCATCACCGTCCCAGCACCTTTTTGCCGACGGAAGCCCTGGTGGAGAAAAACGCGGACGGCAGTGTCACCGTGTGGTGCAATGAAGTGGAGCGCATGTTCCGGACGAAGGCCAGGCAGGGCTTCACCCTGCATCCCGGCCGTTCGTATCTGGAAATTTGCGTCGATGTGTACAACCGCACTCCCTTCCCCCAGACGTTCCTGTGGTGGGCAAACCCCGCCGTGGTGGTGAATAAGTATTACCAATCTGTGTTTCCGCCGGATGTCCATGCGGTGTTTGATCACGGGAAGCGCGATGTGTCTTCCTTCCCGATTGCGACGGGAACCTATTACAAGCAGGATTATTCTGCAGGCGTTGATATTTCCCGGTATGAGAATATCCCTGTGCCGACTTCGTACATGGCTGTCAAATCCAAATACGATTTCGTCGGGGGCTATCAGACGGATGATGAGGCGGGTGTACTCCATGTTGCCAGCCATCATGTTTCCCCCGGCAAGAAGCAATGGACCTGGGGATGTGGGGATTTCGGGAAGGCCTGGGATCGCAACCTCACCGATGAAGATGGCCCGTATATTGAGTTGATGACGGGTGTTTACACCGATAACCAGCCGGACTTCTCGTGGCTGCAACCCTACGAAGAGAAGTCGTGGAAGCAGTACTTCATCCCGTATTCCGCTGTTGGTTATGTCAAGAACGCAACGACCGAGGCGATCGTCAATCTCGAAGTTCGGGACGGTCAGGCGCGTGTGATTGTCTATACGACGGGACGGTATAGCGATTTACAGTTGATTTTGGAAGATGCGGAAGGGAATGTTCTTGCCACCGAGATTTTCGATTCTTCGCCGGAACAGACTTGCGACAGGACACTTCCGGTGGGAAGTATCGAGGAAAAGGATATTTGCCTGAAATTGATGGCGGCCGATGGCCGGGAAATCCTGAGCTATCAGCCGGAACCAGCGGAAATCCACCCGGTGCCGGATCCCGCTCAGGCGGCAAAACGTCCGGCGGAGATTGCATCCATGGAACAACTTTTCCTGACGGGGCACCACCTGGAACAATACCGCCATGCCACCTATCTTCCGCAGGATTATTACATGGAAGCCCTCAAGCGCGAGCCGGGGGACATCCGTTGCAATAACGCCATGGGACTGCTCTATCTGCGCAAAGGACGCTTTGATCTGGCGGAAGGCCACTTCCGCAAGGCTATCGACACGGCGACGCAGCGGAATCCCAATCCCTACGATGGCGAACCATACTACAATCTTGGCTGGAGCCTCCTGATGCAGGATCGCTGTGACGAGGCGTACGATGCCTTTTACAAGGCTACCTGGAATGCCGCCTGGCAGGATCCCGCCTACCTGGCAGTGGCTCGTATCGATTGCCGTCGTGCCAATGCTCCGGATGGTCGCAATGTCCGGTGCTGGAACAATGCGCTGGAAGAAGTCGAACGTTCCTTGATTCGCAACTACCACAACCATCAGGCCCGGCAATTAAAGTGTTCCATCCTTCGCAAGATGGGCAGGATTGAGGAGGTGATGAAGTGGGCGAAAGATTCCCTCAAAATAGATGGCTTCAATCTGGGGTGCCTGTTCGAGCTGTACCTTTCGACCGGTGATGTTGACACATTGTCTGAATTGCAGGGACTCATGCGCGGTAACGCCCATTCCTACATGGAATATGCCTGCGATTATGCAGCTGCGGGCTTGTATGCCGAGGCGGAAGAACTGCTCTCGATGGCGATTCCGGAATCGGGCGAGGTGTACCCCATGGTGTACTACATGCTGGGCTGGCTGGCCGCCCGACAGGGGCGCGAAGCTGATGCGCGTGCCTATTGCTCCAAGGGTGAAGCAATGGACCCCGGCAGGTGTTTCCCCAACAGGATCGAGGAAGTTCTCATTCTGAAGGAGGCCATGCGTCTGAATCCTTCGGATGCGCGGGCTCCCTACTATCTGGGCAACTTCTGGTATGCCATGCGGCAGTACGATCTCGCCCGCGAGTGCTGGGAACTTTCCATTGAGCTGGATGCTGGTTTCCCGACAGTCCTGCGCAATCTGGCTCTCGCCTATTACAATAAGTACGATCTCAAGGCTGAAGCCATTGCCCTGCTGGAAAAGGCCTACTCTTTGGATGATCAGGACTCGCGCATTTTGATGGAGCTGGATCAATTGTACAAAAAAACCGGCATGTCTCCCGACAAACGCCTGAACTTCCTGCAACAGCATTGTGACGTGGTGGATGGTCGAGACGATCTCGTAGTCGAGCTGGTTACCCTGCTCAACCTTCAGGGACACCATGAAGAAGCGTTGGATGTAATCTCCAGACGCCATTTCCATCCTTGGGAAGGCGGCGAAGGCAAGATCACCGGGCAATACGTCGTGGCTCACGTGGCCCTGGCCAAAGCCGCCCTGAACGCGGGGCAGGCGGAACTAGCCTTGGAACACTTGAATGCGACGGATGTTTATCCAGAGAATCTCGGAGAAGGGAAGCTCGCCAATGCCGAGGAAAATGACATCAACTACTACAAGGGGCTTGCTCTGCGTGCCTTGGGGTATGACGAGGAGGCTTCCCGCTTCCTGATGCTGGCCACAACGGGTTCCAACGAGCCTCAGCAGGCATTCTTCTACAACGATCCTCAGCCGGACAAGATCTTTTATCAGGGGCTTGCCTGGCGTGCCCTGGGGCATGAGGACAAGGCGCGCGGCTGTTTCAACAAGCTGGTGGCTTACGGGGAAAAGCATTTGTACGATGAGTGCAGCATTGACTACTTCGCCGTCTCTCTGCCGGATCTCGCCATCTGGGAGGATGATATCAATTGCCGCAACAGGATTCACTGTTACTACGTGATGGGCTTGGGCTATCTGGGCTTGGAAAAGCAGACTGAGACTGCAACTTGCTTCGATGAGGCACTTTCCCTGTCACCTTCCCATCAGGGTGTTCTGATTCACAGGAAAATTCTAATGAACTAGACCCCATATATGGGAAGCGAATATCAATCATCGATTGTATGAATTATACGATACTGTTCCAGTCGGCTGTTTGCGTTGCCATGATCCATTCTTTTGCCTTGGCTGAAGAAGTTGCCACTTTTTCGACCATTCCGGTGGAGTTGGGCGAAAGTCAGGAATCCATTATACGGAAGGCTGCTCAGGTTGTCCCGACATCCAACCAGCTGGATGCTCTCAAAAACGAGTTTATCGCTTTTATTAACATGGGCCCCAATACATTCACCTGTAAGGAATGGGGGGATGGGAAGGAAGATCCGAAAGTTTTTGACCTGAAGACGCTTGATACCGATCAATGGTGCCGGGTGATGAAGACGGCGGGCATGAAGATGGTTATCATGACTGTCAAACACCACGATGGGTTTTGCCTGTGGCAAACCCGGTATACCGACCACGGCATGATGTCGAGTAACTTTGAAAATGGAAAGGGAGATATTCTTCGAGAACTGGTTCAGTCATGCCAAAAGTACGGATTGAAGCTGGGTATTTATGTTTCTCCGGCAGATTTGTATCAGATGGAAAACCCTCAAGGGCTGTACGGCAATGGCAGCAAAGCTACCAAGAGGACAATTCCCAGGAATGTTCCGGGGCGTCCCTTCAAGAGTACGGAGAAATTTGAATTTGAGGTCGATGACTACAATGAATATTTCCTGAACCAGCTCTATGAATTGCTGACGGAGTACGGCCCCGTGAACGAGTTGTGGTTTGATGGCGCCCATCCCAAGAGCAAGGGTGGGCAGAAGTACAATTATACCGCGTGGAAGGAATTGATCCATAAGCTGGCCCCAAAGGCTGTGGTTTTCGGGCGCGAGGATATTCGCTGGTGCGGCAATGAAGCCGGAGGAACGCGCGCTTCCGAATGGAATGTGATCCCCTACCAGTTTGACCCGCTGACGTCACAGCAATTCCCGGATATTACGGACAATGACATTGCCAGCCGGGAAAAACTCTACGCAGCCAAGTTCCTGCACTACCAGCCGACGGAAGTGAATACCTCGATTCGCGAGGGCTGGTTTTATCGCGACGATACCAACCAGAAGGTGCGCAATGCCGACGATGTGTTCGATATCTATGAGCGCGCCGTCGGGGGCAATTCCGTGTTATTGCTGAATATCCCGCCGAATCGCGAGGGGAAATTCTCTCCGGCAGACGTCCAGTGCCTGGAGGAAGTGGGGCAACGCATTCGCGAAACCTACGGAACGGATCTTCTGAAGGGTGCCCAGGGTGATGTTGCTCTGCTGGATGATGATCTCGATACTTTTGTTCAGTTGCCGGGTTTGTCTGGTGAACTCATCCTGAGTATGTCTCATCCGGTGACGATCAACCGCCTGGTGCTTCAGGAGGCCATTGCCAAATGCGGTGAACGCGTGGAAGAACATGCCGTGGATGCCTGGATTGATGGAGCCTGGAAGGAAATTGCCCAAGCGACCAACATCGGTTACAAACGGATTCTGCGTTTCCCTGACGTGACGACGGACAAGATTCGCGTGCGTGTACTTCAATCTCGCAGCGTGCCTCCCGGCATCGCCAAAGTTTCTGCGCACTTTTACAAGAACCGTCCACCGCAATTGCAGGCTACGGTAAGTAGGGAGAATAGGGTGACGCTGGAATCAGTCCGCCATCAGTTCGGGTGGAAATCCCATGGACAGGATGCGGCGAAGAATCTTGGCGGCACGATGGTAATTCACTACACGGTTGACGGTACAGATCCTACGGCTTCATCTCCCGTGTATAAGGCTCCCTTCACGATGGATTGCGGGATGCTGAAGGCGCTGGCCATTGCTGGCGGGCAGGCTGGTCCGGAATTCAAGGTAATCGTCGGTTATCCGAAGAACGCCTGGACGCTGGCGAAGTCATCCGGGCAGGAAGCCGGCCATGAAGCCGACAAAGCTTTCGATGGCAATGACCAGACGTATTGGCTGACTCCGTCCGGGCAATCTTCTCATTTCCTGGAACTCGATCTGGGTACCGAACGTCTCTTGAGTGGCTTTGCCTATACCCCGCAGAAGGAGAATGCCAAGGGGATGATGGAACGCGGCGTCATTAAGACGAGCCAGGACGGCAAAAGCTGGTCGGTGCTGGAAAACTTTGAATTCGGCAACCTGATCAATGATCCGACGAAGCGCGAACATTTCTTCAAGAAAAAGGTCAAGGCCCGGTACATCCGGGTGGAAGCTACCGGGATCGCAGCCGGAGGCAAGGAACTGAGCATCGCGGAACTATCCCTGTTCTAGCAGTGCTATCCCAGATTTTTCTTATGACAACGATACGACACATACTATCAACAGCCATTCTGGCAGGCGCATTGAGTTATGCGTCGATGGCGGACATTCCGCTCCAGGGTACATGGAATTATGCTTTGGACCCCGATGACAAAGGTGTTCAGGAACAATGGTTCGGCAAAAAGCTGGATCATGTGTTAACGCTCCCGGGCTCGATCCAGAGCCAGGGCATCGGAGAAAACGTGGGGCCCAATACACCGTGGGTCGGCAACAAGAGGGATACCAAGTCTGTATTGGGGGATCCCGTGTACAAAAAATATGCGCAGCAGGGCGGGGACATCCCATACAAAGTACCTTCCTGGCTGCAACCGGACAAATATTATCAGGGCGTTACCTGGTTCCAGAGAGAAATTGACCTTCCCGCTTCATCATCGGGTGAGTGGATGGTAGAACTGGAACGGACGCACTGGGAGACATCTCTTTATGTGGACGATCAGTTCGTTGGCAGCCGGGATTCGCTTGGTACGCCCCATCGTTACCTGCTCAAGGGGTTGACACCGGGGAAACACCGGCTGACGGTGCGGGTGGATAACCGCGTACACATCCCTGTCGGTATTGATGCGCACAGCGTTTCCGACCATACGCAGAGCAATTGGAACGGCATCGTCGGCAGAATGGCGATCAATGCACTTCCTCCTGCTCGCGTGGAAGATGTCCGGCTGACTCCGTCCGTGAAAGGCAAGTCCGTCCAGATGGATGCTTCCGTCAGGAAGAATCCCGTCCGGGCGAGCAAGGTTCTTGTAGAAGTGGTGACGGAAGATGGACGGAGAATCGGCGATCCTGTGGAATTACAGGTGGAACAGGGCGAGGGGACGGCGCAGGTACAGGCCAACTTGATCCTCGGCGACAAGGCCGAGCTTTGGGACGAGCACAATCCCGTGTGTTACTATGTCCGGACGACTATCGGTGAAGGCCGGGATGCCGATGTGAAGAAGACGGTTTTTGGCCTTCGCGAGTTCAAGGTGGATGGTACGCGTTTTGTTATTAATGGGAAACCGGTTTTCTTGCGCGGTACGCTGGAATGCTGTGTCTTCCCGAAGACGGGGTATCCTGCTACGGATGTAGCTTCCTGGGAAAAAATGTTCAAAATAGCCCGGGAGTATGGACTCAACCACATCCGCTTCCATTCCTGGTGTCCACCGGAGGCTGCCTTTGAGGCTGCGGACAAGTTGGGATTGTATTTGCAGGTGGAATGCGGAGCCTGGAGCATGGTGGTCGGCGATGATCCCAAACTCAATAACTGGGTGCGCGAAGAAGGAGACCGCATTCTTAAGGAATACGGCAACCACCCTTCATTCTGTCTGATGGCTTATGGGAACGAACCCGGCGGTAATAATCTTGTGAACTATCTGGCGAATCTCGTCGATAGCTGGAAGAAGGCAGACTCGCGCCGCGTTTACACGGGGGCCGCCGGGTGGCCGTATCTGGGAAACGCCGATTACTGGAATGCTCCGGATCCTAGAATCCAGGGCTGGGGAGCCGGACTCCGTAGCCGGATCAATGCCCAGCCGCCGACGTTTGACTATGACTTCCGCGACATCATCAAGAAGAACATGCCCACAGTCAGTCATGAAATTGGCCAGTGGTGTGCCTTCCCCGACTTCAAGGAAATTGCCCAGTACACGGGCGTTTTGAAAGCGAAGAATTTCGAGCTGTTTCAGGAAGTTCTTTCCAACAAGGGAATGGCCGATTTGGCGGATGAGTTTCTTTTTGCCTCTGGCAGGCTTCAAACGCTCTGCTACAAGGCGGATATCGAAGCCGCCCTGCGCACGCCGGACATGGGCGGATTCCAGCTTTTGGGCCTGACGGATTTTCCTGGTCAGGGTTCGGCTCTGGTCGGAACCTTGAATGCCCAATGGGGCTCCAAGGGCTATGTCGATGCGCAGGAGTACCGGACGTTCTGCAGCGACACCGTGCCTCTGGTGCGTTTCCCGCGCATGATCTGGCACAACAACGAAACCTTGGAAGTCCCGGTGGAGATTGCCCATTTCGGCAAGGAAACCCTGAAGGGAGCCTCGGTGGAGTGGAAGGCATCATGTCGAGACGGCAAGGTGGTGGCTTCCGGTCAATTCTCCAGCGATATCCCCTTGGGAAATGCTAATCAGGTTGGAAAGATTTCATTCCCTCTGTCTCAGATTGCAGATCCCGCATGCCTGACAGTGGAGGTGAGCGTCAAGGATGCTTCCGGAGCATCCGTCCAGGGGCGCAATATGTGGAACATCTGGGTGTATCCGGCCACACTTCCCGAGGTGAAGGATATGCCTTATGTGACGCATTGTTTCGATCAGAAGACCAGGGAACACCTGGCTCAGGGCGGAAAGGTACTCCTCTCCTTGAAGAAAGGCTCTCTCGCTCCGCAGAATGGCGGCAACATCGCCGTCGGATTCTCATCGATCTTCTGGAACACGGCCTGGACGAACAATCAGGCTCCGCACACGCTCGGCGTGTACTGCAATCCCAAACATCCGGCTTTGGCGGCATTCCCCAACGACGGCTATTCCGACTGGCAGTGGTGGGACATCGTGCATGACAGCCAGGCCATCGTGATGGATTCCCTGCCGAAATCGTATCGCCCCATCATCCACTACATCGACGACTGGTTCATCAACCGGAAGCTGGGGCTACTCATGGAAATGAAGGTAGGGAATGGCAAATTGATCGTCTGTAGCGCGGATCTTGACAAGGATTTGGACAAACGCCCCGGCGCACGCCAATTCCGCTACAGCATTTTGCAATACATGGCTTCCGGAGATTTTAACCCATCCCAAGAACTGACTGTAGAGGATTTGGGAAAACTTCTTCCGGGATCCTGACCATTCATTATTCATTGGTGTCCTCCCTCCCGTATATGATATAGGATCAAACTATGAAAATGTTGATCATCATGGGGGTCCTGCTGGCAGGAATGCTGACGGGCAGGGGGGGCGCCGGGGAATATTCTTCCGACTGGAAGGCCTTTGAACAGGAAGTGGATGCCAAATATCCATTTTTTGAGCTGAAGAAAATCGGCAGCGACTGGAAGAAGGCAAAACGCAAACTGAAGGACAAGGCCGACCAGGCACGGAATGATGAAGAGTTTTTGAAGGTGGTAATGGAGGCTTTGGATGTTTTGCGCGATGGACACGCGGGGTTTCAGAAAACCCGCTCCCCCATTCCTGCCAGAGAGCCGGAATATGTGTTGCCGCTCACGCTGATGCCATCCATCAACAAGCAGGTGGTCATTGCGGATGCTTCCCCGGAAGTGCTGAAAAACCTGCATCCGGGAACACTGGTTCGCAGTATTGACGGAGTACCTGCCCGAAAATTTCTGGATATCAAGACGGAGGAAACATGGAAGCAGGGCGGTGGCTTTTCCAGTCCCCAGCGTGCGGCTGTATTCGTCTATCGCCAGCCCTTGGCTTCACAAAAAATCTCGGAACACAAACTCGTCGTCAGCGACGGAAAGCGCGATCGTACCATCACCTTGAAAAATGATTGGGAAGCGAAGGGATGGAATCATACCTACCACATGCCCAGGCTGAACCGTGGCGAGGGCTTCTGCTCATACACCCGGCTTCCCAGCGGCGTGGGATACATGTATCTTCGCCGCATCCGTGGGAAGGAAACCCTGCAAGGCGTTCGCGCAGCCCTGAGCAAATTCCCGGATGCCAAAGGGTGGATTATCGACTTACGCGGCAATGGAGGGGGTAATTATAGTTCGGAGTTGCCTGCGGCATTGGTGGAGACCAAGCTCCCCCTGGCAGTAATTATCGATGCCGGCTGCATGTCGGCAGGCGAGACTTTGGCTCGCGATTTGAAGAATGTTGCTGGTGCAAAGTTGTTCGGGTCTACAACTGCGGGCGCTTCCAGTGCCAAATATACTTGGAGTTTTCCTAGTGGCGTAGCTACCTTGATTTTGTCTCAGCGGAGTCGTGGCGGTTTGAATGGGAAGCCCATTGAGTTTTTCGGAATAGCTCCTGACGTTCCAATTGAAGCCGATCCAGCGGAACTGGCCCGTGGTGAAAACAGCGAGATCAAGGCTGCGGAGAATTTCGTGTTGAAAAAATGAGTCAGTCTCATTGTTGGAAATCATAATTAACGTACAATTAACAATAATTGCCCATATGATTTGCTGGGAATGATACGTATATTTTCATAGAAACCTATGAGAGCCCAACTTTATATGATAGCCGGAATATCCGCTTTGCTGTTAGGAGCGAAGGGGAATGGAGTTGATTACTCCCTGGATTTGTCACAGGGTGAAAAAAGAACCCCGGATTCCTGGATGAAACAGGGAGGAACAAATCCGCAGGGGGAAGAGGTTGGGGTCAATTCTCTTTATTGGACACGGGATAGTAAACCATGGACTCCCGTGATGGGGGAATTCCACTTTTTCCGTTATCCTGCTGATTTATGGGAGGAAGAACTTCTCAAGATGAAGGCAGGGGGAGTCTCAATCGTATCTAGCTGTGTCTATTGGGGATATGCAGAGAGTAGCCCTGGAAAATGGAACTGGAACGGAAACAATGATTTGAGGCGCTTTGTTGAATTGTGCAAAAAACATGGTTTGTATGTCTGGATACGCATTGGTCCTTATATTAATGCGGAAATTGTACGGGGTGGCCTCCCTTCATGGATTGATAAGGAAGGGAAGCGTTCCAATGCACCCTGGTATCTGGATGAAGTCCGCAAGTATTATGCTCAGGTAGCTGATCAGGTTAAGGGATTGTACTACAAGGATGGCGGTCCCATCATTGGCTGTCAGCTGGAAAATGAGTATGCGCATGGCTCCAAAGATCATGTTGTCGAATTGAAATCCATGGCGAAGAGCTTCGGTATTGATACACCATTCTATTCAGCTACTGCTAATACCGAATACCATTACGACCAAGGAGGCATTATCCCTCTCCTTGGTGCCTACCCCTACAGGTTTTGGCAGCCTTATGTGGAGACGAGTGACTTCCTGTACATGACGGATGAATGGGGCGCCATGGAAAACCTGGGCAGGTTGTATTATGACTGGAGCAAGTTTCCCCGCGGGATGTGTGAACTGGGTGGCGGTTATCTGGACAGCAATAACCACCGCTTCCAGATTCCGGTTCACGATTTGGAGGCAAGCTCCCAGGCGATGATTGGGAAAGGCGTCAATCTCATCGGGTATTACATGTACCAGGGGGGTACCAATGAAGCTGGTTGGGCAAGCCCGGGATGTGCCCGGAATTATGATTACCAAGCTCCTTTGGGAGAATTCGGGCAACTCCGTCCCTCGTACCATGCTTTGAGGATACTCCATATGTTCATGAATGACTTCGGCGATATTCTTGCACCAACTCAGCCTGTACGTCCCGCGAATATGGTCAAGGAACCGAAAGATGTGTCTCGCGTGCGCTATGTGGGACGGTTCAAGGATGACAGAGGCTTCGTGTTTTTGAATACCTGTCAGCCCTGGGTCAAAACACATCCGGTGAAAAATGTGCAGTTCGAAGTTAAATTGTCAGGGGAAACAATGAAGGTGCCCGCAAGCCCCATCACAGTGCCTGCAAATACCTCCCCCATTTTTCCCATCAATTTGGATATGAACGGAGTGAGGCTTCGCTACAGTACGGCGCGTCTGATGGCGAAGGTAGATGACAAGGGGATTCCCTGCTTTATCTTTTGCGAAGAGAAGGGAATCAGATCCGAATTTCAATTTGCCCCGGGGAGTGAGGTTTGTAGCTCCGCTCCGCCGGTTGAGCAGGAAGCTGGGGTTTCCTGTTATCCCACGCCATCGCGCAGTATTGCTATGACGATTGGCTCTGGTGGCATGAAAAAAGCGACCGTCCTGCTCCTGTCCCGTCAGGATGCGGAATGTGCATGGAGGATGGATTTTGGAGGGAAACCGAGGTTGATTCTCTCGGACTCCAATGTGCTTGCGAACTCGGGTACGATGGAGCTTTCCTCGGTTAAGAACTCGATGAATATGTCTGTATTCCCCAGTCTGGAGAAGCCCTTGTTGAATGTTTCACCTCAGGCAGATGGAGACTTTTCTTCCTACACCTTCACCACACCACGGGTAAGACTTGAAGTGGAGGGAACTGCCTTGCCTGCACCATCATGGACGGTGCCTGTTCTCCCCTTGCCGGACAATGTGAGAGATATTTACTTTCAGGTCAACTACACGGGCAGTACTGCCGATTTGATGGCTGACGAGACTCAATATACTGACAACCGCCACAATGGACTGCCTTTCGAATTTTCCGTGAAGCGGTTCATCAACTCGGGAACAAAGAAACTGACTGTTTTTGCCCGTCCCTGGGACAAGAATGTTCAGGGCCTCCCGCAGGAAGTCATCCCTACTACATCGGAGGAGGAGAAGGGAATGATCCGTTCCGTTCGATGTGTGCCGGAATACCTGATCAGCATCCCGGATGCTGCTTTGTAAACTTCCTCCTTTAATAAGGATTGTTTTCTGGCTTTGATGTTTGAAAAATTTACCGGATACTGGAATGGTTGCCTTGTTTTGAGTGAGGCAGTCCTGATGGCAATATTGTACTTCTGCTTATGGGAATTTACCTGGTATCATTTTTCCTGCGTTTCTTGTAGAGGAACTCAGTTGTTGAATCACGCCCGACAGTCCGGTCAATGAGCTCATCGATTTGGTTGTCCTCGTAGCCGGCCATGCGAATGTATTGGAGCACTTTCGCTTTTTCTCGGAGAACAACTCGATCAAAGTCGGGACAAAATCGGTTTCCATCATTTTAATGGCAGTAGTAATATCAGAATTCCGGTTTCTGTTTAATGTGATTTTGTTTTCGTAGTGTCTGGATATTAAGGCTCCTTTCCCTCAAAAAGTTCTTCCTGTGTAATGTTCTTCAGCCTGTCTACCATCCTCTTCTTGTCGTTTTGTTTGGCGATTTCTTCCCGTTTGGGCAGATCTACGTGGTAGGCTGAACGCACTTTGTAGAGCATACGGGCTCCATAGAGGCTAAAGAGTCCAACCAATTCTTTTCGATCTATTCCATGAATGCTTGCAATACCATCTAAGCTGTTTCGAGCTAATTTGAAAATTTTTTATTAGATTCATCATAAAATTCCTTGATATTGTTCCTTTTGAAAATTGAGGATAATGTTTTGATGCATTTTGATTTATGATTGAGAGCTGTGATACAATCTTGTTTTTTTCACGACAACTGAAAAATGAGAAGTTTCTGAGGAAATGTTTATTCGTGCAATCATAAATAAGGAAAGGATATAGTACTGGGTTTTCATCGGTTATTATTTGTTCCAATTTTTTTGTCCGGAGTAAGTTTTGGATAGTGCGTTTCGTGACATTATGGATGTGCCACGACGACCGAATTGAATACTATGTCAGTGACTGATGTCGCTATTGGTATAGTTAAGGCTATATGCGGAGTACCTGTTGAATCTACGTAGTAGGAGGTAGTGCGTGAACGCTCCTTTTGTAAGGCCTGATGAGGGAGAAGAGGATCAGGGCGAAGACACCTCCGGCGGTATCGCAGAGCATGTCTTTTTGCGCATCCCAGATGTCGCCTTGCGCTCCGAGGATTTCGAGACCGTTTTCACCTCCATCAAAGACGGCATAAATCCATTCGAAAATTTCGTATCCGGCGGCGACAGCCATGATGGAGCTGAGGGAGAAGACCAGTGCTACCGGCAGGGTGAGCTTGCAGGTACGAGTAAGCCATTCGGCAATGGGGAAGGCGTATAGACCGATGAGGAAGTGGCTGATGCGATCAAAATGGTTACGTGGGGTGTCCAGCAGATCGGAGAACCATTGGAAGGGAACGTTGGCAAATGTGTAATGAGCGCCGATCGTATGCCAGAAGAGCCATGCGAAGATCAGAATACGGCTTGTCGCACTGAAACGGAACCGGCTGTCGATGAAGAGAAACAGGATGAAGATGACTTCTGCCGGGGCAAATTCAATATACCAGACGCTGCGCATGACCGGTTCCCAGCCCGACCATACGGAAAGGATGACGAACATGAGGGAGAGAATGACCGTAAATAATCTGCTCATTAAGGAAAAGGTTAACCGATACGACGACGGAATCCAATTTCCAAATTGTCCGGAGAAAAAAAGAATCCTGCCTTCCGGTAAGAAAGGCAGGATTGTATGAAAGTCGAGGAGAGTTCCTCGGTTTATTGATCGCCAAAGCAGACGCCCAAGTCGCGACCGGTCTGGACGAGTTGGCAGCCGGGATCGACCAGTTTGAGCGTTTTGACTGCTTCTTCGATCGGAACTGCAACCATTTCCGTACCGTGCAGAGCAACCATGTGGCTGAATTGCCCGGCGGAGACGAGTTGGATGGCATGAGCTCCGAAGCGGGTTCCGATGACGCGGTCGAAGGCGCAGGGGGATCCGCCGCGCTGAGTATGGCCGAGGACGCAGGCTCGCGTTTCGATACCGGTGGCTTCTTCGAGCTTTTCGGCGATGACATTGCCGATACCTCCTAGGCGGACTTCACCTTGAGTGGCAGCGTCGATGAGAATTAATTCGTTGGCGAGCATGGCGCCTTCGGAGACGACGACGATGATTTCACGCTGTCCTTTCGCTTTGCGTTCGTTGATGGATGCGACGACGGTTCCGAGATCGAAGGGGATTTCGGGGAGGAGGATGACGTCCGCACTACCTGCAATGCCACCATGGAGGGCGATCCATCCGGCATGGCGCCCCATGACTTCAACAACCATCATGCGCTGGTGGGCGCAGGCGGTAGTACGGAGGCGATCAATGGCTTCGGTGACGACTTCTACGGCGCTGTTGAAGCCAAAGGTGACATCGGTGGCTCCCAGGTCATTGTCGATGGTTTTGGGAACTCCGACGACAGGCAGACCGATTTCGGAAAGGAGGAGGGCTGTGGATTGTGAACCGTCTCCGCCGACAACGATCAGGGCTTCGATGTTGAGACGTTCTACCGTGGCTTTGGTCTTGGCGAGAACCGAGGGTTCAATTTCACCTTTTTGGCCGATGCCTACTTTGATCGCGAAGTTGCCCTTGTTGACAGTGCCGAGGATGGTGCCGCCCATGGAGCGGATGTTGCGGCAGCTTTCGGGAGTGAGAATTTCGTAGCGGGGTTTGTCCGGCTCGGAGAGGAGACCTTCGAAGCCGTCGTAAAAACCATAGACGGTCCAGCCTTTTCTGGAAGCGGCGCCGACGGCTCCTTCGATAACCGCATTAAGTCCGGGGCAATCTCCTCCACTGTTCAGGATACCGATATTCATAATTTTTTGAAGTAGTGAGTTGAATGAAATTGCCGGGAGTTTATCCCGGCATTTGCTATTATTTGGTTGGTTGTTGAGCAGTGGGAAGTTGGAGGAATTCCTTGTGATCAAGCGCGGGAGCCCCCGAGTTGATCCATCGTTCCCACGATTTCCAGCTATGAGTGATAAGACTCTTGGAAAGCTTGTAACGGTCTTCCGTGCCAAGTACGACGATGACCAGACGCTGAGGGTAGATCATGTCTTTGCTTGTTTGCGGGTTTTGCCGGACGTAGGCATTGCGCGTGGCACTCAGAAGAATGCAAGGGCCGGAGATCCTTGATTTGGCTGTTTTGATTCCGTCGACTCCCGGTTGTGCAAGGAGGGCGTTGGTGTTGGTGACGTCGTAAAGTTGCGTTCCGCTGGAGAGGGTTTCTACTCCGATGCGGCGGCTGGGTTGCTTGACGATGAAGCAGAAGGCTGGCCGTTGGGTGGCGTACATGCCTAGAAGAGCCAGGTCAACGGCGCAGGAGGTGGAGGCCGAATCGGGAGATTCCAGACCATGAGGGGCAACGAAATGCGTTTTTTTCATGCCGATGGCCGTTGCGAGATTGTTCATTTCACGGACGAACAGGCTGATCGGAGAGCCTCCGCCACGGCGGGCAGACAGGTCTCTGCCGACGAAATTGGCGATGGTCAGCGAAGAAACGTTATCGGCTCCCAGCAGGGTTGAGTAAAGAGCGTCGCGAAGGGTGATGCGGTCACCGGGCCGGAGGTTCATGGGGTTGCCCATCGTGATGGCATAAGCTTCCTGAGGAACCGTGATGATACGGTTGAGTTCGACCTTGGTACGTTCCACCCAGTCCAGGGCGACAAGAGCAGTGGCAACCTGGGCGAGGCTGGAGATGGGGCGTTCCTTCTCTGCGTTGCTGCTGAACAGTATTTTGCCGGAGTTGGATTCAACTGCGATGTAGCTTGGCGCACCCTTCTGCTGAGCCATGGCGGGCATGACGGAGAGGGCGACGAGCGCTGCGAATGCTAGAATCAATTTCTTCATAAGGAGGCGGGCAGATAATGAAACGAAAATTCGGGTTTGGAAAGCGAAAAAACGGTTCGCATCAAATGTGGTGCGAACCGTTGGATCCAAATGTGTTTTTAACTTACGGCATCAGTCGTTGATGACCCCGCAATACTTGGCGCAAGTCCATAGGGCGCGCGGGTGGTGGAAGAAGGATTTCCACAGGCTGCCCTTGAGTGTATTGGAGGGGGAACCGTCGCGGTTGAGATAGCCGAACCATTCTCCGTTTTCTTTGTCCTGGAAGTGGTTGAAGGACCACTCGTGCACCATGTTGTGCATGGTGGCGTAGCGGGATTCTCCCGTCAGGACATAGGCAAGCATGGAACCGATGAGGGCTTCGTCGTGAGGCCACCAGAATTTCATGTTGTGCCAGTATTCCTGGACGGGTTTGTTGTAAACGTCGCAATAGTAGAGCAGTCCGCCTTGTTCCCGGTCCCATCCGCGTGCGAAGGCCCAGTCGATCATGTCGCAGCCGATTTTGATCAGGGCTGGGTCGTTGCCGCGTTGCCGGGCTTCTTCCAGGACGAACCATCCGCCTTCGATCGTATGGCCGGGATTCAGCGTACGTTCATTGAAATGATCAATGATGCTGCCGTCCGGAGCTACGACTTCCATGACTGCCTTGATGTCGGGCTTCATGAACAGGGTGACCAGGTCGTTGATGCAACGGTCGATCCATTGAGTGAATAAGGGGTCTTTGCCCAGAAACCGGCGCATTTCCTGGGCGGTGACGAGGGTGATCATCCGGGAGCCCAGATCGGTTGCCGGGCGGTTACCCGTGAACTTCGGTTCCATGGCTCCGGGTTCGAAGTGGATGCGGGTGAAGATATCGAACCAATGGCGTGCCTTGACGGCTGAGTCGCCGTTCCCCGTAGCGGCCGCATGGGCGGCGAAGGAAATAGCGGCAAACGATTCGCTGTAGGCATAACGGCGCTTGCGAATCGGGGTGCCGTCCTGGGCTACATGGAAGTACATGCGGCCATCGGACGGGTCGACGCAGTAGCGCTCCAGGAAAGTGAGGGCGCTTTCCGCCCATGCAAGCCATTCCGGACGTTTTTCGATGCTCTGATACATGGTCAGCAGCATCCAGGCCATACGGCCCTGGGCCCAGACGGATTTGTCGGTATCGACGATGGAGCCGTCCGCATCGAAGCAATGCAGAAGGCCTCCATGCCGGGTATCAACGGCGCGGGGGAACCAAAACGGGACAACGTCGTTGAGCAGGCGGTCTTTATAGAATTCGCCCAGTTCTTTCAGATCGAGAGAATCGCTCATGGTTGACCGGATTAGTTGAGTGCCCACTGGAAGAAGCCGATGGCTTCGAGTTCTGCCCGGAGTTCCTTCAGGGCAGTTGCGGACGGATTGCCCTGGGGCAGGCGGGCCGGTCCCAGCGGGACTCCCTGCCAGCCGAGGACTGCTTTGGCACATCCCATGTAGCCTTTAGACGCCAGGATGTTGATCATTTTGACGGAAAGGAGCTGACATTCGTGAGCCGTAGCCAAGTCTCCTTCCGCATAGGAAGCCATGAGTTTCTGGTACAGGGCGGGAGCAAAGTTGAAGGAACTGCCGACGGCACCTTTGGCTCCGGTGGCGAGGGCGCCCAGGAACCATTCGTCAACGCCCCAGGGGAGGTCGAATGCACCAGTTTCATAGTTCAGAGCATCCATGTACAGGGCAAGATCGGGATTGGTGAATTTGATCCCTGCAAAATTGGGGATGCGTTCCTTGGCCAGTTTGAGGAAGGCGACGGGACTGAAGCGGACGCCGGTCAACACGGGGATGTCGTAGAAGTAGTAAGGGAGGTTGGGAGCTCCTGCTGCAGCTTCGGCGCAGCAATCGACAAGGAGTTCCAGAGTGCCGGGCTTGTAATAGGACGGTGCAAGCGAACTTGTGGCCAGGAAACCGAGTTCCTGGGCATAGGCTGCCAGTTCCCGGGCATCGCGGATGCTGTTGGAACCGGTGTGGGCGATAACGCCGACGCCATACTTCTCACCTGCTTCTTTCCATGCGGCATAGATTTCCTTGCGTTCGGCAAGCTGCATGGAAGAGGACTCTCCCGTACTGCCGGTGATGAAGGCAAGTTTGACGTTTTGTTCGGACAGGTGGCGTGCCTGGTCGGCAACTGCTGCGGGGTTCAGGTCTCCGTTTTCGAGGAACGGCGTATGGACTGCGGCGACGAGACCGTGGAGTTTTAATTGGGAATTCATGGGAGTCTTCTGTTGATGTTGATAGAAGGGGGGGATTATTTGGCTGAGGAACTGTTACGGAAAAGGCGGAGGGCGAGTTGGGCCCATGTTTCCAGTCGGTCGAACAGTTCGGAGGATTCCAGTTCTTCCGGGGATTTGAAAGAAAGGTTGGCTAGGGCGGACTCGTTGGATGTGACGTCGCCCGATTCCAGTTCAAAGAGGTGGACGATACCGAGATGGACGGCTCCGACGTCGTTGGTGTCATCATTAATGGCTCCAATGACGTGCTGGGTGTAGGATCCTTTGATGCTAATTTCTTCGCGGACTTCTCGGTCGACTCCGGCCATGTAAGTAGCGAGGGTGATGGTATCTTCCTGGTTATCGATGGGGTTGATATGCCCGCCGATACCGAGAGAACCTTTGTCGTGCAGTCTGGCTTCTCCTCCGGAGCCTCCGCGGGTGTAATGGAGGATTTTACCGTCGCGAACGAAAATTCCATAAGGAATAATCTGTTTGAAGGAGGAATCCTGCTCCGCTGCTTCCCGATCCATGAAACGGGCTACCCCCGGCTTCATGCAGGCGTCCAGCAGATGGCTGGCCTCCGGGCTGGTCCCCTGAAAGTAACCGGCTTCTTCAAAAGCGGATCGGGGAATAACGAGTACTTGTTCTCCATGGTACCGGGACATGCCAAACAACGTATATGAATCGGTGCATGGTTCAATCCAAATATGCGTTAAACTTGAAGGAAGAAATGGAAAATGTACGAAAATGGAAAAGAAAAATTGAGCGAAAACTCCTGTGTACGGACTCTAATACGCATGGAAGAATTGAGAATAATTCAAATTATAGGCCGTGAAATTTTGGATTCACGCGGAAATCCTACTATTGAAGCAGAAGTCCGCTTGGCCGGAGGAGCATTGGGACGGGCATCCGTACCCAGCGGGGCATCGACGGGCGAACATGAAGCCTGGGAACTCCGCGATGGAGACAAATCCCGCTACCATGGACGCGGAGTAACCCGAGCGGTTGGTAATATCAATGACTTGATTGCCCCGGCTCTTGTCGGTTGGGATGCGACTCGGCAGACGGATATTGATGCGATTATGACGTCGCTGGACGGTACGGTGAACAAGTCCCGGCTGGGGGCCAACGCTATCTTGGGAGTGTCTCTTGCCGTGGCAAGGGCTGCGGCAGTCCAATTGGGGTTGCCTTTGTACAAATACCTCGGAGGACCGAATGCGAAGGTTCTGCCTGTTCCAATGATGAATATCATCAATGGAGGAGCGCATTCCGATGCCCCGATTGACTTTCAGGAACTGATGATTATGCCCAAAGGGGCTCCTTCTTTCCGGGAGGCTCTCCGGTATGGTGCGGAAATTTTCCATTCTCTGAAGGACGTGCTGCACTCCAGGGGGCTGTCGACTGCCGTCGGTGATGAAGGCGGGTTTGCGCCCGATTTCAAATCGGTGGAGGATGCTCTGGACAGTATTGCCCTTGCTGTCGAGAAGGCGGGATATGAGTTGGGAGAAGATATTGTGTTGGCGTTGGATGCAGCGTCTTCCGAGTTTTATGATGCGGATTCCGGGTTGTACGTCTTTAAGAAATCCGACGGAAGTAAGAAAACGGCTTCCGAGTTGGCTGATTACTATGTGGAGTTGAAGAAAAAATATCCCATTGCCTCAATTGAAGACGGCTGTGCTGAAAATGATTGGGACGGCTGGAAGGTCCTGACGGAGAAACTGGGTGCTACGACCCAGCTTGTTGGAGATGACCTTTTCGTGACGAATGTGGAATTCCTGAAGAAGGGGATGGAAAAGGGCGTTGCCAATTCCATTCTCGTCAAGGTTAACCAGATCGGTTCCCTGACGGAAACGTTCGATACGGTGGATATGGCGATGCGCAACCGCTATACGGCAGTGATTTCCCACCGTTCCGGAGAAACGGAGGATTCTACCATTGCGGATATGGCTGTGGCATTGAATGCCGGGCAAATCAAGACAGGCTCCTTGAGCCGTTCCGACCGCATGGCCAAGTACAACCAGTTGTTGCGCATTGAGGAAGAACTGGGAACTTCCGCCCGTTTCGGCAGTGATCTTTTGCTGTTTTGATGAAATGATTTGAATGAGGTGCCGCCTACCGGAAGGATATTCCCGGTAGGCGGCACTTCCTGTCTTGCGGGATAGATTTTTTTCCCATAGAACAAAAGAGTGAATAGGAAAGTCGTTGTTTTTGCCGTTGCCGGGGTGCTTCTTGCGGTTATCCTGTTTTTTCTGCTGGGGGAGAAACCGGATCCTCGCGAGGTTGTTCTTGGGGATTGGGTCGATCCCCATTATCGGGTTGAGGCTCATGTGTCGCCCCATGAAATACGTTTTTCTCTGCCGGACGACCGGAGAGGGCATACCTTCTCCTACAGGATGGATACGGATAAGGATCCATGCGAGATGATTCTACTAAGGGATGATGGAAAAACTCCTTTTTTTACGGCTTTGCTTGAATTCGAAGGGAGAGACAAGGTAAAATCACGCAGTGCCAAACGCCGTTCCCTGATGGACGGTGGCATGGCGGGGAACTGGCAACGCATGAAGGATGAAAAAAAATGAGTCCGGTGCAGAACTTTTTCTCAATCCGCGTGTTTAATAGTCAGAAGTACTATGGAAGAAATGAATCAGGAAGACCGTCCATTATGGGATTTGCTTGGCAAGGCGGAGCGGGCTAAGGCCCCTGCCGGATTTGCCGATTCCATCATGGCGAAGATTTCCGCGGTAGAACAGCCTGCGGTGCCTGTGCCCCATGGTTCATGGGGACGCTGGAAGTGGAGCGGAGCGGTGGCGGCAGCCTTGGTCGTCTGCGTGAGTTTGGTCATTTCCTTGCAGGATTCCTCCGTGTCTCAGGATACTTATGCTGTACAGGTTGTGGATGACGAGCTTCTGCTGGATGTGGCTTATGCCTCTTTGGGTAGTGAAAGCCTGCAAGATGCCGTATGCCTGCTTTCTTCACAGGAGTCCGTTGCTGATATGAGCGATTCGGAAATAGTCGGTCTCGTATTCTGAATAAATCGTTTGCCTTGTCTCATCCATGCCTTCCCTTGAGGAAGGCATTTTTTATGGTTGGATGGGGAGGGAAAATTCCTGCGGAGCACCTCCGGCACACGGTGGGAATCAATGAATGGAATGCACCGGTTCGATACGGATGATGTTTTCTTCCGGGAGAGCAAGGTTGTTTTTATCCCTGGCAATCATTTCAAAATATTCCGGATCCTGAGCCATCCAGATGTATTCCTGTTTGGCTTGCTTGAGGCGGATGTGGGCTTTTTCCAGCTTGGCCCGTGTAAAACTTTGTTCCTGTTCCAGATTTCTGAGCTCTTTCCAAGGCTTGAGGCAAAGGAGGGAAAGAAGGGCTGCCATTAAAAAAAACAGCACCGTCGCAAATAAAGGCAGGGTATGCCGGACGACTTCTACACGCTTTTGTCTCCGAACGGCAAGTTCGTTAAGCGTGTATTTGGAATGGCGCCGGCGGGAAAAAAACATAGCTATGTCTTGACGTCAAACTTTTGAGGCTATCCTGGCCCCGTGTCAAGATGGAAATCAGCGAGTAGTGGAATTTATACTTCCATGGATACGGGCCGGGATACGGCGTCAGATTGTAGTGAAAAAAACTTTCAGTGTTGTTCTTGGATGCAGGCTGACCGGATGGCTTCGAATAGATCGTCCTTTTCCAGAATGTAGCCGGTCATGGGATCATGCCACATGAAAGCTATTTTGGATGTACGAAGGCTGCCGATGGGATCCGTTTCATGCGCAACAGGAAGCTTGTCCTGAAGTTCCGGCACGATTTTTTCGACGAGTTCGAATGTCGTGACCGGCTCGGAAACAAGATTGGCTGAGAAAAGCCCGCACATCCACGCCGTTTCAACATCTGCAACGATCCGGGAAACCGGATAGAACTGGTGGCGTTCCAGCAGGGAGACAGGAAGTGTATTCTTGTCCGTCTTTTTGAGTTCATCGAGCACGGAAAAACCCTGTCCCAGGCCAATGAGTTCAGGTAGGCGGATCGTAAGGACTCTCCCAAATTGAAGGTTGAGAAAGTCTCTCAACTTAATTCGGTCATTCAAATAGGGATCGCTGCTTTCTGTGAGCTGGTCAACATCTTCATCGCCGTCCGGAGGCAGCAGATCAAGGGTTGTGATGTAGGTAAGACGTTCGATTTTTACTTCGTGGAGACGATGGATCAGTTTTTCGGTCAGCGTCGCGTATTTGTTCGGTTCTGCCTTTGCCGCTGCCGGCCCTTCCCAGAAGGCAGGATCAATGAGAAGAACTTCTCCGAATTGCTTGTTGCGGATGAGATCCCAGTTTTCCGGTTCAAACAGGTAATCGTAAAACCGTTTCGACGCCCAGAGTTTTCCGAGCGGACAGGACGATCCGATGAGGGCCGTGTTGGTCATGGATGGGGCGGGCGGGGAAAGGCTGTGCTTAGCTCAGGGCATTGAATGCGGACTTGAAGAAGAAGTATCCCCAGCCCCAGTCTGGATGGCCCGCCCAGTCGCGATCATAGTGGCGGTCGGGCAGGAGGAAGCGCTCCGGATGGGGCATGAGGCCCATGGCACGTCCGGTTTTGTCCTGAAGTCCGGCAATGTTGCTGGCGGAGCCGTTGTGGTTGTCGGCGTACTGAAGAGCGACGAGTCCTTCGGCGAGGTATTTTTCCGCATCTCCCGGATTGGTGACGAGGCGTCCTTCCGCATGGGCGGAAGGAAGTTCGAATTCATCGGGAAGCAGCTGAAGGAAGGGGGATGTCTTGGAAACTTTGACGAGACGATCCCATATGCATTCGAACCGTTCGCTCTTGTTGTTGATGAGGCTGGCCTTGGGCAGGATCCCCAGTTTGGTCAGGATCTGAAATCCGTTGCAGATGCCGAAGATAAAACCTCCGTTGGCGTGGTGTTTGTGCAAGGCATCACCGAGGAAGCGTTCCGTTTCCATCTGGGCAAGACGGCCGCTGGTGACGTAGTCGCCATAGCTGAAACCGCCGCTAAGGACGACGAGCTGGGCTTTTTTCACATGATCCGGCGTGGCCGTCGCGATCGGCTGAACCTGTGTGGAGAATCCGGATGCAAGAAGAGCGCGTTCCGTTTCCACATCGCAGTTGGTACCGGGGTACTTGAGAAGAAGTGCGTGAGGCATGATGAAAGGGTGGGGAAAAGTTTGAAATCAGACGGGAATGAGGAATCAATAATAGGGAGTCAAACCGTCTTTCCAGAGCTTCTTAAGTTCTTTGACGGAACTGTCGAGAACGAGTTTGCCTCCGCAGCATGTAGCTTTGAGACTGTCGATATCCTCCGTGGATTCTCCGATACAGGCGCAGGGGAATCCTTCCATAGCTGCTTCGAATTCGGAAGCGAGGTCGGGGTCGACTTCGACGAGAATGCGTCCGGTGCTTTCGCTGAAGAGTGGGACTGCGGGGGAATTCCAGTTGCCTCGCGTCGGCAGCTTGGAGATATCCAGCGTGATGCCTCCCTTGCCGGAGAATGCCATTTCGGCAGCCGCTACGGCAAGACCGCCTTCCGAAATATCATGGGCGGAGAGGACGAGTCCGGCGGTGAGGGCTCCATAGTATGCCTTGTAGAGAGCGAAGTTAGCCTTGCAATCCGTCTGGGGGACTTTGGCTTCCTGGATGCCGTTGATACGGGCAAAGACAGAAGCCCCCATTTCATCTTCCGTGTAACCGATCATGTAGAGCTTGCTGTTATTGCGGCGCAGGGAAGAACCCGTGACATGGGAGGGGTCTTCCACGATACCGAATCCTGAGCAAAGGAAACTGACGGGGATGTTGATTTCCTTGCCGTCGAGTTCGAAGTAGTTATAGAATGAGTCCTTGCCGGAAATATACGGGGCATTGTAGTCCAGAGCCGCGCGGGCGATGCCCTTGACGCATTCGACGATGCGCCCGAGTTCCTTCGGATTGTGGGGATTGCCCATGCAGAAGTTGTCGAGCAGGCCGATGCGGTCGGGATTGGCTCCAACAAGGATGAGCTGGCGGACACATTCGTCCACCGTGCCGGTGCCCATGGCGTAGGGATCGGTTTTTCCCCATTCGGGCAGGATGGCGCAGGCCATGGCCATGCACTTGTCGGAACCGTTGACGGCGACGACGGAACCGTCCTGAGGAGCATCGGCTGTGGCTCCGGCGAGGGGCTTGAGGATCGTGTTGCCCTGTACTTCGTGGTCGTATTCGCGGATGATGGGTTCGCGGGAGACGATGGCGAAGTCGGCCATGACGGTTTTGAGGGAAGTGTTCAGATCCTTGTCCGGCAGGTCGAGCCCGGTTTTGGCGGGAGCTGAATCGAAGGTGGAAACCAGATGCTTGGTGGGAGCTTCGTGCAATTTGGAATTATCCATGCTGCAGACGAGTTCTCCGTTGTGCCAGACCTTGAGGATGCCGGTGTCGTCAGAGTGTCCGAGGACAGTCAGTTCCGTCTGGAAGGTGTCGGCTAGCTTCTGAAGTTCGGGAATGTCTTTTTCTTCAACGGCGAGCACCATGCGTTCCTGGGATTCGGATAGGAAGATTTCCCAGGATTTGAGCCCCTGTTCCTTGAGAGGGGCGTTTTCAAGGAAGATTTCCCCGCCGGTTTCGCTGAGCATTTCACCGGCTGCAGAGGAGAAACCTCCGGCTCCGCAGTCCGTGATAAAGACGATCAGGCCGCGTTCACGGGCTTCAAGAATGAAATCAAGTGTCTTCTTTTCTTCGATCGGGTTGCCGATCTGGACGGCGGTGAAGTCTTCTTCATGGGAGGCTTCGTCCAGAGCGGCGGACGAGAAGGTTGCTCCCTTGAGCCCGTCGCGTCCCGTACGGCCGCCGATAGCGATGATTTTCAGGCCTGGGCGCATTTCCTTCTGGATGTCTTCGCGGGGAATGACGCCGGCTGTACCACAGTAGACGAGAGGGTTGTAGATGTAAGTCGGGTCGAACTGGATGGCTCCACTGACTGTCGGAATGCCCATGCGGTTACCATAGTCGCGGACACCGTGGACAACTCCGCGCATGATGCCGAGGGGGTGGATGACGTCGTCTCCCTTGATCGTCCGTGGATCGGTGTCGGGGGCTCCGAAGCAGAAAACGTCCAGGGAAGCGATAGGCTTGGCCCCTTTGCCGGCACCGAGAATGTCACGGATGACGCCGCCGAGTCCGGTGTTGGCCCCTGCATAAGGCTCAATGGCAGAGGGGTGATTGTGCGTTTCTGCCTTCAAACAGACGGCCAGTTTGTCGTCCAGTCCGATGAATCCGGCATTGTCCACGAATGCGCTGAGGACGAATCCCGGCTTGCGGGCCATAATTTCCTCGGACGGGCGCAGGATATAGGTTTTGAACAGGCTTTTGACCGTTTCCTTGCTGCCATTGGAGGTGTGCTCGATCTCGGCGGAGAAGATACGGTGCTTGCAGTGTTCGGACCAGGTTTGGGCAATGACTTCGAGTTCGACATCGGTAGGTTCCCGGCCTTCTTCGATAAAGATTTTCTGGATGACTTCCATGTCCTCGGTGGACAGGGAGAGTTTTTGCGCCTTGCTCAGCTCGGCAAGCTGGTCGCTGGTCAAGTCGCGGATGGGAACGATACGGTATGTTTTTTCGGACATGGTCGGAAAATAGGGAAGGATGGTTGCGAGAAATCAGGCGATAGTCCAGTTGTGGATGGCGGGGTTGCACACATCCTTGGCAAAGCGGGCGGACAAAGCTGTTTTGTCGCCTTCCCCGAATACATACACGCGCTGTGTGATTTTAAGTTTGTCAATGGAGAACGGCATGTCCGGACGGCCCTGATAGTTCTGGATGATGGCTTCTTTTTCCAGATCCAGCGCTCCGGCTTTCATACCGTAGTCGAGGATGAAGAGAGCCCCGTCAAGCATGGGCGTCTCTTGTTCCGAAACCTCTTGGGCGATGTGATCGACCAGAATGCTCAGCAGGTATTCCCTGGCCTTGTCGACATCACCTCCTACTTCAACCGTATAAACGCGGCTGCGGCGGAAGAGAAGGCCGGCATTGAGGGGAGTGTACAGCAGATTGTCGGCATTGGCTGCATCCTGAAATCGGCTGATTACTTCAAAGTGGAGTGTCATATCGCCCAAGAGGTACGGGTGTTGAGGCTAAAGTCAGGCGTTCTTCTGGAGGCGTGCAAGCACTTCTTCGTAGGCTTCCATTACATTGCCGAGATCCTGACGGAAACGGTCCTTGTCCATTTTGGCTCCGGTTTCAATGTCCCACAGACGGCAGGTATCGGGAGAAATCTCATCGGCGAGAACGATCTGAGTCGGATCTTCGGCAAGGCGACCAAATTCGATCTTGAAGTCGACGAGGGTCAGGCCGACTTGCTTGAAGAAATCGATGAGCACTTCATTCACCGTGCGAGCCTGGTCCTTGAGGAACTGGCATTCGGCTTCCGTAGCGGCACCCAGTTCCCGGGCGTAGTCATCGTTGATGAAGGGATCGCCCAGAGAGTCGTCCTTGTAGGAGAATTCGACGATCGGCTTCGTGAAGCGGGTTCCTTCCTTAACGCCCATGCGCTTGCTGAACGAACCGGCGGCGATGTTGCGGACGATGACTTCCAGCGGAAGGATGGAAACTTTTTTGACGTCGATGTTGATGTCGTCCACATCGGCTACAAGGTGGGTTTTCACGCCTTTGCTTTCAAGCATCTTGTAGATGACGAGCGTGATGGCCTTATTCATTTTGCCCTTGTTTTCAAACTGGGCCTTTTTAGCGCCGTTGCCGGCGGTGGCATCGTCCTTGTATTCCATGCGGAGTACATTGGGATTTTCGGTCGTATAAAGTCTCTTGGCCTTTCCTTCGTAAATGGGTTCCATGATTAGGGTGCGCGGAGGTTAAAACGCGGCTCCCCCACATACTGCATTGGACTCGCAAGGTCAAGCCGCAACAGAATCATATCGTTGGTTTGCCAGGAAAAATTCTTCCGATTTTGTCACAGAAGACTTCCGGCTTGCCTTCTTGCTTTTCTCGGCGCATCCTGTATAAAGCAGAGAAATTTCATTCTGAAATCAGGATTACGGAAATTCGCATTGATTCACGGAGGGGAAGAGGTATGGTGAACAAAGTATGCATGCCGATTTGGAGAAACTGAAATCGTTGGGCAAAATCAGCCCCTCTCTCGCAGGAAAACTTGATCAACTCTCTCCCGGTCGTTATTGCCACCACAAGGAATGGGGAACCGGGAAGGTTTCCAGTTGGAACCTCCCGAAGAAAACCCTGGTGATCGATTTTGAAGCCAAATCAAGCCATACGATGGCTCTTGATTTGGCTTTTAAGTCTCTGACCCTTCTCCCGGACGACCATTTCCTCGTCCAACGCTACGAAGAATTGGAAAAATTGAAGGAACTCGCCAAGTCGAATCCCGTCGAACTTATCCGCGTGACGCTGGAAGGTAATAACAACCAACTCAAGCCAGAAGAACTGGAAAAAAATCTCAAAGGAAGCGTTGTTCCCGCCGCCAAGTGGAAAAACTGGTGGGACAACGTTCGTTCGGAACTTCACAGCAAAGTGGAATTCGCGATGCCGACCCGCAAGGGTGAGGCCATCCGCCTTCGCCAGCAGGAAATGAGTTATGTGGAGTCCGTGATTGACGACTACAGCAGCCATAAGGATATCAAAGCCCGGGTACGGGTCGTCGATTCCGCCAAGCTGGAAAAACTGGTGGCCGACAAGGAAGGTTCTCGGAAACTGCTGCAAATGCTGAATGAAGATGTTCTCAACGGTAGTACTATTGTGCTTCAGCAGACGCTGGAGCTTGCCGTGATCCGCGATATGATCGCTTCGGCTATTGGAGAGGATCTTTCTTCGTACAAGGCATTGGCCGATATTCTGTGCGAATACATGGAGCCTTTGCCGGAAATCCTCGGCGCTATTCCCGCTGTTCGCCAGAAGAGCATTTACGAAGCTTATCCCGTAGCCTTTGGTGATGGCTGGGTAGAACAGGCATTGCGTGTCTTTGACCTCGGCGGAGCTCGTGCCGTCGGCGAAGTTGCCAAGTTTATCAAGGAACAAAAACAGGAAGCTGCCTTGCAGGAACACCTCCGCAAGGGTGTCCTCAGCCAGACCCTCCAGCCGGACGGCCTGATCTGGATCTGCCGGAATAGAAAAACAGATGGCAAGGGGGCCTTCTGCATCGAAGTCGGTTCCGCCATTCTTGCCCTGATTGACCAGGACTATATGGACGGCGGTCCGAACCGCATGCTCCGCCTGAAGAATCTGATCATGGACGACAGCCTCCTTGTCTGTGACATGATCAAGGAAGTCCCTTTCGGTGAAGTCCGTCAGTTTGCCAAACTTCTTTATGGTTCTCCCGCGTTCCCCGAGTTGGACCGCAAGGCCTTGCTCGCCCGCATGATGAGTATCCATCCGACTCTGCAGGACATTATCCTCAAGTCCGGAAGCGACGATACCAGAAAGAAACAGGAACCCGTTTTCGTTTCCTGGAGCAGTCTGGACAAACGCAAGGCGGAATACGAGGAACTCGTCAACGTCAAGATCCCGCAGAACAAGCACAACAAGTCCGTCTTCCGTGCCGAAGGTGACTTGCGTGAAAATGCCGGCTATCAGGATGCCAAGGAAGTGGAACGCGTTTTGAACCGTCGCCGCGCCGAGTTGGAACGCGATCTTTCCATGGCTCGCGGTACTGACTTCAAGGGCGCTGATACTTCCGCCGTTTCCATGGGAACGATCGTTACCTTGGAAAGCGAATCCGGCGATTGTGTCGATTACACGGTTCTAGGCGCCTGGGATTCCGATCCCGAGCAGCACATTGTTTCTTACCTTTCCCAGGCCGGGAAGAAGCTGGTTGGCCACAAGGTGGGAGAATCCGTGACGATCGTCCCGATCAACGAAGAACGTAAACGTATCTTTACGATTAAGGCTATTAAAGCGGTGAATCCGTAAGTTCAGGACTAGACAATGTTTTTAATAAAGGGCTGTCCTGCCGAGAGAGGCAGGGCGGCCCTTTTTGTGTGTAGAACTTCTTTTCTTTACGGAAGGAACTGTAGCAGGTCTTTTTGTGAGACAATATATAGGTTACTTTGTTCGGGAAGAGGAGAGTGCACAGAGAATTAGAATACGTCTCTCTGTTCCGGATATGTAGCGAAAAAAAGCCCCGCCGTCCAATTAAGGAAGGCGGGGCCTGGATTTACGGTCTTATACGGGTTTAGAAGGAGTACCTTACGCCGATGTTTGCCGTGAAGTCCCTCGTGCCGCTGCGGAATTCGAAGCTCGTTCCTCCGAAGGCGGAGAGGCGTTCATTGAACGGGACGGTGACTCCGGCTCC